>Ga0265295_1000366_pt1 | contig 92117 bp, 68 predicted proteins | sample Munlansysbiofilm_FD_192503 | JGI IMG/M metagenome (GOLD analysis project Ga0265295, IMG submission 192503) | Leachate microbial communities from a municipal landfill in Southern Ontario, Canada - Methane capture system biofilm | ecosystem: Engineered > Solid waste > Landfill > Unclassified ... | reverse complement strand
AGCCGTAAATAGTGAGTCTTCTAATGCTTCTAGCTTAATTTTTTTGGAACTTATGCTATCGACAAGAGTATTTGTAATTAATCGTAATTCCCTATGAGGTTCTTTAATTTTATTAACCGATACTGATATTAAACTATCAAGTATAGATGTTTCAGGCTTTTCAAAAATCAAGCTATCTAATCTTAGAGTATCAGTATAAACAGGATCACGATAATTAACTAATATTTCGATTTTGTCTGAGGAAATGAGCTCTTCGTTTTTAAGCCAAATTTTAACCGTATCGGGATTTTGAACAGAATAAATAATTGCATTTTTATCTTCAAAGATATTTACATCAAACTCTTCATATTGTGTTGAATTAAAAATAAACTCAAAATAATCAGGTTTTAAACGTTTAGACGATTTTATAAATTGAGCCTGTTTGTTTTCGGTAAATAAGATTAGCTCAATATCTGACGGATGATTTTTAAATATTGTCTTCTTTTTGCCAGTTGTATCAGTAAGTTCAACGGTTTTAACTATTGGTTTATAAATACTATCAATAAATGCAATTCCTTCTTCTGGAATATCATACATATAATTATAATTATTGTCTCTAAGTGCATAAATTCGATATGAATTATCTCTAACAAAAGGGATAAGAAATTTACCCTCTTTATCAACTTTTGTTAAATACGCTGGATTATAAGTTTTTATTACAGAATCGGCAAAAACATCGTGTAAAATTACCCATGCGTCCTCAACAGGTTTTTTTGTAAAAGCATCAATTACGACTCCCGAAAAACTAAGCGAATCTATTGCCGGACCAGCTGAAAAGGCATAAACAAAACTGTGAAGAGCATTGTTTTCGTTATTATCAGCAATTGCATCATTAAAATTTAAACAATAAGTTGTATTGGGTTCTAGTTGTTCAGGATTTAATGTAATTTTAATCCCTTTTCCTTTTATAATAACGTCTGGATTTTTCTCTATCGGAGGAGATACTATTAATTTCTGATTTAGATTATTAAGTTTAACATATTCGTCAAATCTAATATAAATAGATTTTGAAGCAAAATTTACCGAACCGTTGGGCGGAGTTGCTTCTAACATAATTGGCGGTGTAATATCTTTTGGACCACCACTAACTGCAACTTGCTTTGCACATGCAAAAAACAAAATTGGCAAAAACGTTAATAATAATATTTTAATCTCTCGCTTTGGAATCATTTCTTTGAATTATTTTACAAAAATGCAAAATTATCGTGATAACGATGTATAAATGCTGAAAATTGTTTCTTAAACAGAGTAAAAAATAAATATATCACAATAAATTATTTGTGAACCAAGGAATCTGAGGTTTTTTTATCACTAATTGATTTCTCACTTTGAACCATGACTGAGGAAGAGTAAGAAATTTCTGTAATACGAAGCCGAAATCACATAATCATTATTTGTTAAAAGCTCCGTTCTCATACATTTGTGAAAAAAAGTCGATTAAGGTTTCTTTAACAGGTCTATATTTTATTCCTAATTTTTCAATACTTTTAGTGTTATCTATTTTAATTTTATATCCCATGTTACGAGCCACCATTCGCCGCTTTACGCCAACTGTTGGTGCAGCCAACCAAACTAAGCATTTTGGCAGGTTTCTATTTGGCAAAAGCAATTTGTCTCCAAAATCGTCTCTAATAAGATTTGCAATTTGAAGAAAACTCTTAGGCTCGGCACAAATAATATGTCTTCCTTCTGCTTCGGGCATAAAGCCTGCATTAAAATGAGCTTGAGCCACTTCTCGAACATCGACAATACCAATTTCGAAATTTGGAACTCCTATTTTCATACTTCCATCGCCGAGTTGCTTCATCAATTTAAAACTTTCGGAACTTATTTGAGGACTAATGCCTGGGCCTAAGACTAAAACTGGATTAATTACAACAAGTTGCCATTTTTTTTGAGTTTTATTAATTTTCCAAGCTTCTTTTTCTGCAAGAGTTTTTGAATAACTGTATGGCTGATGAGATAATGTTGAGGAAGTATTCCAATGATTTTCGCTTGCCATATTATCAGGCAGCTTAACCAAATCTTTATTATCTCCCATTATTGCAGCAATACTACTTGTTAAAACTACTCTTTTTACAGAATCCGATTTATTAACTGCCTCTAAAACATTTATTGTCCCTTGTAAGGCAGGATCGATTAATTCCTTTTGTGGGTCTTTAACAGTATTGGTAAAAGGCGAAGCCGTATGAAAGATTAACTCGCACTTTTTTGCTGCTTCGTCAAAAGAATGTTTTTCGAGCAAATCAGCCTTGTAATAAACAATGTTTCCCTTTAAATTTTTTGCCAACTCATCAAGATATTTTAACTTTTCTTTGTTATTAGGGTCTCTAACGGTTGCATGTACTGTTATGTCATTTTGAAGCAAAAGTTTAATAATCCAACCTGCTAGATAACCAGTAGCCCCAGTGACCATTACTGGTTTTGACTTATTAATATTTATCATATTTTTAAATATTATTATTGAGATTCTGTTTTCATATGGGAACCATCACAAAATGGTTTATTTTTAGAGTGTCCGCATCTGCACACATACTTATCTTCATTTACTTTAAGTATTTTTCCATCGTGATTTACAAGATTAACACTTGTGGGTATAAATAAAGGGCCATTCTCTATTATCTCAATTTTTGGTTTTTGTTTTAAATTTTCTTGCATTTTCGTAAAATTATTATTATTATTTCTATTTGGATCATTATATAACCATGTTAGTGCGTCTGTCGGGCAAGCCTCAACTGTTTTAATAATTTCGTCAGTAGATGCCTCATTTATTTTAACCCATGGTCTTTCTCTGGGTTTAAATACTTCGGGTAACATCCTAAAACAAGTTGTAGCATGAATACATTTTGCAGGTTGCCACCTTACCGTTATTTCTCCATTTGTATATTCTTTTACGATTTCTGAACCCATATTAAATTAGTTTTTATTGTGTATAACAAATATAATAAATTTTTGTTTTTATACGCAGTACAAGATATTTATTAATCTAGTTTATTTTTTAAGTTTTTTTTACTTGTAGCCAATACACAAATAAAATTTAAATAATCACATATATATTAATAGAAAAAATTGAACAATCAAATATGTTTTTTATTTTTGCAAACTAAAATAAAAACTTTTTACATGTTTGAATATATCAATGGTTATCTAACTGAAATAAATCCTACTTATGCAATTGTAGAGAACAATGGCATAGGATATCACATAAACATAAGTTTAAATACATTCTCCCAACTTAAAAAAGGGCAGGAATGTCAGTTGCTTATCCATGAAATAATAAGAGAAGATGTACACTTATTGTTTGGATTTATAGACCGCCAAGAACGTGAATTGTTTAGAATGCTTATCACAGTTAACGGAGTTGGTGCAAACACGGCTCGATTAATAATATCATCATTAAGTCCAGTCGAAGTTGTAGCGGCAATATCTTCAAACAATGTTGACTTATTAAAAAGTGTAAAAGGTATTGGAATTAAAACGGCACAACGAATTATTATTGACTTACGCGATAAGATTTCGGATACAGATGCAGAAATTAATCAAATTTTTGGTGAGCAAAACAATACTTTGCACAAAGATGCGTTAAGTGCTTTAACGATATTGGGTTTTTCGAAACCTGCAATTGAAAAAGTGTTAAAAAAGATATTAAAGGACAATGCTGGGATTTCGTTGGAGGAGACTGTTAAACTGGCTTTGAATTATATGTAAAACTACTAAATTGATAGAGAAAATTTTTAAATATACATTTTTTGGTGGATTGATTGTAAGTTTGATTTCAATAATGTTTCCGTCAAATGCAAGTATTAACGACTATATGGGTGGATATGCTATTCCAAAAAATAGCAACGAATATGTCGATGATACAATCAAAGACGTTATACTCCCATATCCTATTCCTGAAGACAATATTAATCCTACGCAAAACATTGACAACAGTCCTTTGTATGGAGAAAATCCGACAGACGTACAAACAGAAATAATTTATGACCCCGAAACAGACTCGTATGTATTTGTTAAAAAAGTAGGTGATGAAGTGATAGAAACACCCTTTTCGGTTAGTTTTGAAGAGTATCTAAAATACGATTTTGATAAGGCGATGAACAAGTATTGGCGTCAGCGTTCTAAAAGCGACATTTCCGAAAGTCGTCAAACATTGATACCGAAGTTAGAAGTAGGAGGTGAAATATTTGACAGGATTTTTGGTGGTAATGTTATTGATATTAAACCTCAAGGCTCTGCTGAATTAAGTTTTGGCATAAATATTTCGAGAATCGACAATCCCTCTTTACCTGTTAGGAATCAACGTGCCACTACATTTGATTTTAACGAAAAAATACAAATGAACGTTGTAGGACAAATAGGTGAGAAAATGAAAATCAATGTTCAGTATGATACCGAAGCGGCATTTGATTTTGAGAACTCTGTAAAAATTGAATATACTGGACACGAAGACGAAATATTACAAAAAATTGAAGCTGGAAACGTCTCATTACCCCTAACTGGGACACTTATCACTGGGTCGCAAAGTCTTTTTGGACTAAAAACCGAAGCGAAATTTGGAAAGCTTACTGTAACTACAATATTTTCGCAACAAAAAGGAGAATCTTCTGTAATTAATGTTGAGGGCGGAGCACAAACCAAAGAGTTTCAGCTAAAAGCAGACGAATACGAAAGCAATAAACACTTTTTCTTATCACACTACTTTAAAGAAAATTACGATAGATCTCTTAAAAACTTACCAGTTATCAATAGTGGAGTTAATATTACCAGAATAGAGGTTTGGGTTACTAACAAAACAGGAAAATTTGACGACTCACGAAATATTATTGCATTTGCTGATCTTGGAGAAAGTAATATTAACAATTTACAATCTCAGTATGTAATTGATTATAACGGAGGGATAACAACAACACGACCTCCCGATAATGGAGCTAATATTCTTGTAGATATCGCCGATAATGTTCCCAATGTTAGAGATATAAACCTTGTTGGTTCGGCTCTAATGGGACTAAACATGACAGGTGGGATAGATTATGAAAAAATAGAATCTGCTCGTCTTTTACAAGCCTCCGAATATACTATCAACGAACGTCTTGGATACATTTCGGTAAACTCTACAATAAGCTCTGACCAAGTACTCGCTGTAGCATTTGAATATACAGTTGGTGGCGAAGTTTTTAAAGTCGGGGAATTTTCAAACTCTGCAATTGTTGCCCCACAAGCATTAGTAATAAAACTTATTAAAGGAACATCATTTACCCCTAGGCAAAAATCATGGGATCTTATGATGAAAAATATTTATAATATTGGTGCTTATCAATTGAGTAGCGAAGATTTTTGGTTAGACATATATTACAATAACGATAAAACTGGAACAGAAATAAACTTCTTGCCAGCTGGCAAAATTGATAGCGTTAGATTGCTAACCGTTATGAATCTTGACAACCTAAATACTCAACTCGATCCTTTTCCTGATGGAATTTTTGACTTTATTGATCGACTAACTGTTAGTACTTCAAATGGAAGAATAATTTTTCCTGTGCGCGAACCATTTGGCTCTCATCTTTTAAAAGAAATTACTGGAGGAGATGTTACTTTAAATGAAGAGGCAGCCCCATATATTTTTCAGGAATTATACGATAGTACACAATCAACGGCAAGACAAATAGCCGAAAAAAATAAATTTAGAATAAAAGGTAAATACAAGTCAGCTGGAGGTAGTGATATAGCTTTAAATGCTATTAATATTCCACAAGGTAGTGTCTCAGTAACTGCTGGTGCAGCACAACTAGTCGAAAATGTTCACTATACGGTAGATTATAATCTTGGTAGAGTTAAAATTATAGATCCAGGTATTCTCGAAGCAAGAACACCAATCAGAATTTCGCTTGAGAGTAACTCTATGTTTAATATTCAGACCAAAACTTTATTAGGTTCTCATTTAAATTATGAGTTTTCGAAAGATTTTAATATTGGAGGAACAATTTTGCATCTTACCGAAAAACCTTTGTCAACAAAAGTAAGTATTGGTGATGAGCCTATTTCAAATACAATTTGGGGTGTAAATGCATCATATCGTACCGATGTTCCTTTTTTGACAAAAGCTATTGACTTTATCCCATTTATCGAGACCAAAGAAATGTCAACTATAACAGTTACAGGTGAATTTGCCCACTTAATTCCTGGACACTCTAAGGCAATTGCAAAAGAGGGGAATGCCTATATTGACGACTTTGAAGGAACAAAAACGAGTTATGACTTAAAATCGCATATTGCTTGGACGCTTGCGAGCACTCCAGCAGATTTGTCGATGTTTCCCGAAGCTAATTTAATAAACGAGCTTGAATATGGTTTTAACCGTGCAAAACTTGCTTGGTACGTTGTCGATAATTTTTTCCATAGAAGCACATCGCCAGTAAGTGTCGAGAACCGATCAAGTCATTACGTACGTGAGATATTTGAAAAAGAACTTTTCCCAAATCGAGAGAGTTCAACCAATCTTCCAACCAGTATGGCAGCACTTAATTTTGTGTTTTATCCTACAGAAAGAGGACCATATAATTATGATGCTAACGGATTAGATGCCAACGGATTTTTAAGTAACCCTCAAACTAGATGGGGAGGAGTTATGAGGCAACTGCAAACTCCTGATTTTGAAGAATCTAATATTGAGTATATTGAGTTTTGGATTATGGATCCATTTATCGAGGATTCGATAAATGGTGGGGGGGATTTATATTTTAACCTTGGTGATATATCAGAAGATGTACTTAAAGATGGACGTAAATCATTCGAGCAAGGCTTACCTACGCCTTTTAGTAATCATCCTGTCGATTCAACAGTTTGGGGTTATGTTCCATTAATGCAATCTCTTGTAAATGCTTTTGATACTGACCCAGAGGCTCGTCTTGCACAAGATGTAGGTCTAGATGGAATGGGAGATCCTAAAGAACGTGAATATTTTTATGACAATTTTCTTAAACACATCGAAAACACTCATGGAATTAATTCTATTGCATATCAAAAAGCTTATGAGGATCCATCAGCTGACAATTTTCATCATTATCGTGGCTCTGACTATGATGCCGAATCAAAAAATATTCTTGAAAGATATAAGTTCTTTAATGGTCTCGAAGCAAACTCACCACCAGCAGAATATAATACCGAATCATACACAACAAGTGGACCAACTACACCTAACGTTGAAGATATAAATAGAGATAATACTCTTAGTGAAAGTGAAAATTATTTTCAATATAGAGTTTCGATTCGTAAAGAAGACTTTGTTGTCGGACAAAATTATATTACTGATAAAGTTGAAGCATCAACAAGTTTTGCAAATGATGAGAAAACAAAAGTAACTTGGTATCAATTTAAAATTCCTGTTTATGATTATGATAAACGTATAGGTAATATCACAGATTTTAAATCGATAAGGTTTATGCGTATGTTTATGCATGGTTTTTCGAGTCAGACAGTTTTGCGTTTTGCAACTTTAAATCTTGTGCGAGGAGAATGGCGTAAATACAATGGGTCATTTATGCAACCTGGCGAATATATTGTTGACGAACTTTCTGAAACGCCGTTTGATGTAAGTGCAGTTAATATTGAAGAAAACTCATCGAAAAGCCCTGTGAACTATATTTTGCCTCCAAATATCAATCGTCAGGTAGATCCTATGAACCCTCAAATGCGACAACTCAATGAACAAGCAATGACGCTCAAAATTTGTGGATTGCAGGACGGTGATGCAAGAGCAGCTTATAAGAATGTAAATATAGATGTTAGAAAATATCTGCGATTAAAGATGTTTATCCATGCCGAAGCGGTACCTGGCGAAGGGACACTTAATGACGGTGATATTAGTGTATTTGTAAGGCTTGGTACAGACTATAAAAATAATTACTATGAGTATGAGATTCCTCTAAAGGTTACTCCCGCTGGATATTATGCTGGGACACTTGACGAAAGAGCTCCTGACCGATATATAGTTTGGCCCGAAGAAAATGATTTAAATTTAGAGTTTGAATTATTGCAGCTTGTAAAACAAAATCGTAACGATTTAATGCGAAATGGAGACCCAAATGTTAGTTTAACTCGCCTTTATTCTATGGTCGATGGTGAAAGAAAAGTTAGTGTAATGGGTAATCCAAACTTGTCGAATGTGCAAACAATAATGATAGGAGTTCGCAATCCTAAAAAAATATCGCCAACAGATAACGATGATGGATTACCTAAATGTGCAGAAGTTTGGGTTAACGAATTAAGGCTTACTGATTTTGATGAAAAAGGTGGTTGGGCAGCAAACGCTCGTGTTACTGCAAAACTTGCTGATTTTGGTTCGATTACGGTTGCTGGTGCAACAAGTAAACCAGGCTTTGGTGCAATAAATCAAAAAATTAGTGAGCGCCAAAAAGAAGAAATCAATCGTGTGGACATATCTTCTAGCTTAGAACTTGGAAAGTTTTTTCCCGAAAAATTAAATGTTAGAATACCTATGTATGTTGGATATTCCGAAAATGTCGCAAATCCCGAATATAATCCACTCGATCCCGACATCCCATTTAAGGTGGCACTTAGCGACCCAACTCTTACACAGGAATACAAAGATAGTTTAAGGCATATGGCACAAAATTACAATCAACGTAAAAGCCTTAACTTTACCAATGTAAAAGTAAATAAAACAGAAGGTAAACCTCAAATATACGACCTTGCCAATTGGTCGTTAAGTTATGGTTATAACGAGATATTTGAACGAAACGTAAATACTGTTTTCAAAACACACAAAGCCTATACTGGAGCCTTATTTTATAACTATAATGCAACTCCAAAAATAGTCGAACCATTTAAAAGTGTTAAACTATTTAATAAAAAAGCATTTAAAATTATTCAAGATTTTAATTTCTATTATCTACCCTCACAATTGTCATTTAGGACAAATTTAAACAGAAATTACGGAGAAACACAACTACGAAATATTTACAACTCTTCATTACCACTGCCTATTAGTATTAATAAAGATTTTACATGGATAAGGCAATATGATCTCAAGTATAATTTCTCTAAGAATCTAAAATTTGACTTTTCGGCTACTAACAATGCTCGAATTGATGAGCCTCAAGGTAGAGTGTTTAAAGAAGACCCTTTTTATGACGTAAAAAGAGATTCAATTTTTGATAATTTGCGTAAAGGCGGTCGTAATACACAGTATCACCACCAATGGGATGTTACATACAATATACCTATAAATAAAATCCCTATCTTAAATTGGGTTACTGCTAATGCAAGATACTCTGGTACTTATGATTGGACAGCTGCCCCGCAACTTGCAGACACCAGTATTAAAATTGGTAACACTCTACAAAACGGAAATACAATGTCGCTTAATACACAATTTAATCTGTTGAGCCTGTATAATAAAGTAAAATATTTTGATGCGGTTAATAAAAAATATCGAGGAAGACGATCAACGCGAGCAGCTAAGAAAGAAATTGAAACTGTTACATATGAACAAGTTGTCGGTAAAATTAAAGAGGGAAAGGAAAAGAAAATCACGCATAAATTAAAAACTGAAGATGTAATAATAACCGCTAAAACTGCCGAAGGAAAAGAGATAAAAGGAGAAACAAAAATTATTGATAGTAATAGAGCCTCTTTTATTTCAGAGGAAGATGTTGATGGAGTTACTTTTTTGGTAACAGGGAAACGTGAAAAAACCGAATCCATAGCAAAAATAATATTCGATAATACATTGGTTGTACTTATGAGCGTTAAAAACATCTCTATTGGATTAACTGAAACCAACGGAACAATGTTGCCAGGTTATATGCCTTCAACATATATATTAGGGATGTCAAATTATACTGCAGAACGTAATATGTTTGGCCCACAACCTGCTGTAAGGACTCCAACAATTCCATTTGTAATGGGTTGGCAGGAAGATGATTTTGGATTATGGGCAATCGACAATAATGTGGTGACTCGTGATACAACTAATATTCAACAATTTATGCAAACACATAACCGTAGTTGGAATGTTAGAGCTTCTCTCGAGCCAATCAGAGACTTACGAGTTGATCTTAATCTTACCCATAGTTTTAGCGAAAATCAAAATTTATATTACCGCTATGGATATGACACTATTTATGGAGATAATAGATTTATGCGAATGAACCCAACTACAAACGGTAGTTTCTCAATGTCTATAATTTCGTGGGGCACAGCCTTTGAGTCAATGAAAGGTGACGGCGATTATGTTTCTGCTACTTTTGAAAAATTTGATGAAAATAGATTGACAATTGCTTCGCGTCTTGCTTCACAGCGTGCAAATTATAATCCCGATGATGTTGATACTTACGGATTTCCTGTTGGCTATGGAAAAACTTCGCAAGATGTATTGATACCAGCGTTTTTAGCTGCTTATACAAACAAATCTGCTGACGCAGTAAGTCTTGAGACTTTCCCATCTATTTTAAATGCTTTACCAAACTGGCGGATAACTTACGATGGACTTTCAAAAATACCCAAATTGGCAAAAATATTTCGGTCAGTAAATCTGAATCACGTTTATCGATCTACCTTTAATATTGGATCCTATAATACACGTTTGTCAAATGAGTATCGTGATGTTGACGGGTTTAATCAAATACAAGATGAGCTTGACAACTACTATTCTAAATATCAGATAAATGGAATCAGTATTACTGAGCAGTTTTCACCTCTAATTTCCATAGACGTAACTATGATAAATAGTTTTATTGTTAAACTCGAAGTTAAAAAGAATAGAAATCTTAATATGAGTTTTAGTAATAATCAGCTTACAGAGTTGAAAAATGATGAGTTTATAATTGGTAGTGGTTATCGTTTTAAAGATGTTGAAATTACTATTAAAACTGGAGGACGACAAAGAAACTTCAAGAGCGATCTAAATATTCGACTAGATTTCTCTATCAGAAATAGCCTTACTGTAATAAGAAAGCTTGAAGAGGGGTTTAATCAACCTACTGCTGGACAAGTTATATACACTATTAAGACATCAGCCGATTATGTGCTTAGTAATAGGTTTAATCTTAGACTTTTCTACGACCAAGTTATAAATGACCCAACTATAGGTGTTACCTATCGTACTTCGAATACAAAATTTGGAGTTAGTTTGAGATTTACACTTGCAACTTAGAAAAATTATTATTTACTTTGAGTGATTTAATTAATCTTATAAATAACATTAAAAATATTAAAACAATGAACTTTCCAAAAAATTTAAAGTACACTCAATCACACGAGTGGGTTCGCATTGAAGGCGATGAGGCGTATGTAGGAATTACAGAATTTGCTACAACTAGTTTAGGAGATATCGTTTTTATCGAAATCGAAACCGAAGGCGAAAAGCTTGATAAAGGCGAATCTTATGGAACTATAGAGGCGGTTAAAACTGTTTCGGACTCCTATATGCCGCTTGCGGGAGAAGTAATAGAAGTTAATGAAAAAGTACTAGATGACCCATCATTAGTAAACAAAGATTGCTACGGTGATGGTTGGCTTATTAAAATAAAACTCGACAATGTTGCTGATGCTGATACACTTATGGATAATAATGCGTATGCTGAGATAGCAATAGACTAGTACTTTATAAAACATTATTAGAAAGCCCTTTAATCGGGGCTTTCTTTCTCTTAGTTTATCATATTTATGAAAGATTGCGTAATTTATGCACTTATATTATCGGGTGGCTCTGGTAACAGGTTTGGTGATAATATGCCAAAACAGTTTGCCGATGTTTACGGGAAAACTATTCTTGATTATTGCATTACTAACTTCAATAACCATGCAGATATTGACAAAATTATTGTAGTAAGTAATCCAGAGCACATCCAAAGAACAATGCAAATTGCAAATAACTCAAAGTTTAAAAAGATAACTGCAATTATAGAGGGTGGGGCAACAAGAGGCGAGTCATCTTTTATCGGACTTAAAGAGATTTTTCGAAATGAAGGAAATCAGAAAAACGTCAAAGTCCTTATTCAGGATGCGGTCAGGCCTAACACAAAAGCAAATATTATTAATAAAGTAATTGAAGCACTTAACGATAGTAAAGCCGTATCCGTTGCTATACAAGCAACAGACACAATTTATGTTACCAACGAAAACAATTGTCTATCTTCTATTCCTGACCGAAAAAAACTTTTTAAGGCACAAACTCCCCAAGGATTTGATTTTAATGTAATTTATAGTGCTTACAAACAACTAGAAAAAGTGAACAGATTTAAACTAACTGATGATTGTAGTATCGTTCATAAAGTCTATCCTGAAGAAAAAATCGAAATAATAGAAGGAAATATTGCTAATATTAAAATTACTTTTTTAGAAGATCTTGAACAATTCAGACAAATCTTAAAATCAAAATCTTAAAATTCGTTCAATAACTCCTTAGGATCAATAGGGACAACTCCAGTTTTTTCGCATACAAGTCCGCCCGCTATATTTGATAGGTTTGCAATTTCTTTAAGAGATGCTCCTGAGGCTAGTAATAATGCCGCAACGCTAATTACTGTATCTCCTGCTCCTGAAACATCAGAAATGTCGCGAATTTCGGCTGGTAAATGCAAATTTTGAATTTTATCAGCAATAAAAATTCCTTGCTCCGATAATGTTATCATTAAAATCTCAATGCCTTGATTAATTAAAAACTCTTTTGCATGTGTTTCTAACACATCAAGTTTAATTTTATCAATATCAGATTTTGTACCTTCGGTAAACTCTTTAAAGTTAGGTTTAAATAAGTTTACGTTTTTATAAAAATAAAAATTGTTCTTTTTAGGATCCACACAGGTAGGGATGTTTTTTTCCTTAGCTATTGCAACAATTTCTACAATAAGCTCTTCCGAAAGTACCCCTTTATCGTAATCTTCAAAAATTATAGCATCAATTTTATGGGTTTTAATAATTTTTACGACATTATTAAATAACATATTACTAATCTCATTACCAACAAAATGAGAATGCTCATCATCAACCCTTAACAGATGTTGCCCACCGCTAATTACTCTAGTTTTAACAGTTGTTTTACGTGAATTGCTGACAATTATCCCCTCATCACTAAGGCTTTTGGCGGTAAGTAGCTCTTTAAAAATTTTTCCTTTTTCGTCTTTACCAATAATGGAACACAAAAAGGCTTTTGCTCCTAAAGCACGAATATTTAAAGCAACATTTGCAGCTCCACCAAGCCGGTATTCGCGTTCGCTTACAGAAACTATTGGAATTGGAGCTTCAGGAGAAATTCGATTAACTTTTCCAATCAAATAAGAGTCTATCATTACATCACCAATAATCAACACTTTCATTTTACTGAAAGCCTCCAAATATTTCTGCACATCTGCCTTTTTTAATGTCATAACCAAAGAAGATTTCTTAAATATATCTTTATTGTTTTTTCTTTAAAACAAATTTTATTTTTACTGTTTGCGAAAATTGAACAACAGGTTCAACTACATCAGGATTAATAACTATATCATAGTAGTTATAGGGGAGTTTATTATAAAAAATATTTATTTTCTCATTTGGATTAACGAGGTTTATTTCTGTGTTTCCATTAGTTAAAGGGTCGTAGTTAGACGGCATATACGAAGTAAAAGAAGAATATCTGGCAATAGGATAAGTACATGAGTTTGTTTCCTCCATTGATGTGTAGTCTGCCTCAAAATCGACCCCCATTTTTTTATAGTCTCCTACTTGTTTGCTTATGAGTCTTACGCATTCCTGTCTGATACTATCATAAACTGCTTTATGATTATTCACAATATAATCTACTCTAATAATATCATATATTTCATTTTTTGCTGCCAGTTTTAAATATTTATCAGCATCCTTGCAATCGGTGTATCTGATATGAATATTCTTTTTAATTTCAAAACCTTTAGGGACTTCGACATATTTTTTACTAAAGATCTTTTTTTCTCTTTCGCGGACAAATATTGGTGTTTGTGAAATGAAATCAACATAAATATCATCAGATTTAATCTTACATTCGGTAGTATAAGTCTGTATTCTCTGATCAATTAGTTCAAAGCAGGTTTCAAGATTATCAGATATTTGCGAAAGCCCAAGAATTAATATATAGGTATCGGGCTTAACATTAATTAGTGCTTTTACTTCGATATAAATTACAGTATCGTTTGTACCATAATAATAGTTTTGTTGATTATAAGCATTTGTTTGCTCGAAATCGCTTAAGCCTAAGACCTCATCAAAAAACCCTCCAGTATTTGAGAATGAATTTGTTTTGCTTTGAAAAGCCCAATTCCCAGCTCCCTGTGCAAAAGAACTTAATGTAATTGTCATTATTATGACATAAAGTAATAGATTTTTCATAGTCTAACAATTTAGTTTGACCTCAAAAATAGCTAAATATTATAAGATATGTTTAAAAATCAGAAATAATTACTTTATCACAAAACTGAGGATGATGATTTTTAATCTATAACCGCTATTCTTCGAGTAAATTTTTTGCCAGCAGAATTTTCAATAATCACAAAATAAACACCCTGTGGAATACTTTGCAAATCTACTATAGCATTTTGTTTCATGGTAGTACTAATTAATATTCTGCCACTAATATCGCTTATAAAAACAGAGGTTTTGTTATCTTCACTTATGGTTTGCGTTATTTCAATATATTCTTTTGCAGGATTAGGATACACTTGAATAAAAGCATTTGATAATTGTGTATAACTTGTTTGATAATCGGGATCCCATATTGCGTCAGCCCAAATAGGATTGTCAATAAATGGATTGCGATTATATTGATAATCATGAACCGCATTGTTTCTGTCTATTTCTTTTTGAGAAACAGGATCGTTACGATGCCAGTCTAATAACATTTTTCTTGTCCAGTCTGTAAAATTATTTCCGCTAAAAGAATCGCCACCTGACCAATTAGACATCACATCCATATAACGAGTTGCCGTGTAGAAATATATCCGAGCAAAGTCTCCTTTATACTCATCGGCAGGTTCAAAAACAGTTCCATTATATCCTGGATAAGTACATGATCCAAGTTTTCCAGTGCCATACGTTGTTCCTGAATCGCACTCTCCATAAGAAAAATTTGAACGATAGCCATTAACTTTACCATCTACTGGCACTACATGATGTGCATCCGAAACCATTGGACTTTGACTATTAAACCAACTTTGGGGTACTGTATGCTCTCTATTATAACAATCACATATACTTCCATAATTTCCACATTGGTCGCTACCAAAAGTGAAATCACAAGTAGAGTACATATCCCAAACCTTGCCGTCCGAACGTTTATCAGAATCCTCATATACTGTCCACAGTCCAGTGTACGAAACAACGTTATGACCATCTATAATATTATGTAGAGCTTCTCGTAGCCCTTCTCCTTCTAAACCTTCTGCACTATCATAATAACCTGTGGGAATTTGTGAAAACAAACTTCCAGTAATTATTATAAAAGTGAATGTAAATGTAAATAAAAAATTTCTCATTGTTAAATATTTCAAACCGCAAAATAACGGTAGATTATTACTTTATTAAATTATTATGCAAAGTTACTGCAATTTTCTCAATAATAGTAGGAAAAAACTTATACTCCAACTCATGCACCTTGTAGGCAATAGAAACAGGAGCTTCTCCAGGTTCAATTTTCACAGATTTTTGAAATATAATAGCACCTTCATCGTATTTTGAATTAACATAATGTATAGTTATTCCTGTTTCAGTATCAAGATTTTCGGATACTGCTTTGTGAACAGCATCACCATACATTCCTTTGCCACCATATTTAGGTAATAATGCTGGGTGAATATTTATTATTGCGTTTGGATATTTTTCAATTAATTTTTCTGGAATTAACCATAAAAATCCTGCCAAAACGATTAAATCGACTTTTTTCTGACTTAAATAGTGCAAAACCATGTCCGATTCATAAAAATTTACCCTGTTAAAAACCAAAATATCCAATTTTAGGTTTTTAGCCCTATCAATGACCCCTGCATTAGCGTTATTGCAAAGGATACAAGTAACTGAAATTTCGGGAATATTGGCAAAATAATTCACTATATTTTCGGCGTTAGTTCCTGAACCAGAGGCAAATACGGCTATTTTAACATTTCTCTTCATATATTGTTAATTACTTAATAGTTTTAATAGTGATAATCAGCTACTTAACCTAATTGTTAATAAAATTCTTACTAAAAGACTTGACCATAATAAATCATTTTCGTTAATTTGCATCACAAAAGTAATTAATTTATTAATTCTAAATTATTAATTATGTCAGACATTACATCAAGAGTAAAAAGTATCATCGTTGACAAATTAGGCGTTGACGAAACAGAAGTAACTCCAGAAGCTAGTTTTACAAACGATCTTGGAGCAGATTCATTAGACACAGTAGAATTGATCATGGAATTCGAAAAAGAATTTGAGATTTCCATTTCAGATCAGGATGCTGAAAAAATCGGCACCGTAGGTGATGCGATAAGTTACATGGAAGAACACGTAAAGTAAACTAATTGTTAACTAAACTTTGCTAGCATGGCTTTAAAAAGAGTTGTAGTTACCGGTCTTGGAACACTCTCACCGGTTGGATCAAACACCCAAGAAACTTGGGAGAATGTTAAAAACGGCGTTTGTGGTATAGATTGGATTACACATTATGATGCTAGCAAGTTTAAAACAAGATTTGCTTGCGAAGTAAAAAATTATGATCCATACCAGTATTTTGAACGAAAAGAAGCAAAAAAAATTGATAAGTTTACTCAATTTGCTTTAATTGCAGCTGATGAGGCTGTCAAAGATTCGGGTATAGACTCGGATGCTATTGATAAAGAGCGTACAGGTGTAATTTGGGCTTCAGGTATTGGAGGGGTCGAAACATTTTATCAAGAAGTTAAGGGCTATATCGAGGGTAATTATACTCCTCGATTCAGTCCCTTTTTCATTCCAAAAATTATTTCAGACATCGCTGCTGGACACATTTCTATGAAACATGGTTTTATGGGACCTAACTATTGTACTGTTTCAGCTTGTGCATCATCTTCAAATGCAATTATCGACTCTTACAATATTATAAGACTTGGAATGGCTGATGTTATGGTAACTGGCGGTTCTGAGGCTTCGATAAATGAAATTGGTATGGGAGGCTTTCAGTCAATGATGGCTATTTCTTTTAATAATGATGAGTACAAAACTGCATCGAGACCATTTTGTAAAACCCGCGATGGTTTTGTTATGGGCGAAGGTGGAGCGGCTATGATACTCGAAGAATATGAACATGCAGTATCTCGAGGAGCAAAAATTTATGCCGAAGTCGTTGGTGTCGGAATGTCAGCAGACGCTCACCACTTAACAGCTCCACATCCCGAAGGAAGAGGTGCTGCGATAGTAATGAGAAATGCTCTGGTCGATGCAGGTATTAAACCCGAAGATATTGATTATATCAATGCTCATGGTACGGCAACTCCGCGTGGAGATTTGTCCGAACTAATAGCTATAAAAGATATATTCAAAGATCATGCTTATAAGTTGAATATTAGTTCAACTAAATCAATTGTAGGACACCTATTGGGTGCTGCCGGAGCAATGGAAGCCACATTCTGCATTAAAGCATTACAAGAAAACATCGTGCCGCCAACTATAAATCATCAAGAAGCTGACCCCGAAATTGATCCTAAATTAAATCTTACTTTACATAAACCTCAAAAAAGAGAAGTAAAGTATGCTCTTAGTAATACTTTCGGTTTTGGAGGTCATAATACTTCAATAATTTTTAAAAAATACGAATAAATTAGCAAATGTTTTGTCCTTTCAGCAAAAAATCTGAAGCTGATAAAATATTAGTTAAAAATCTAATCTCAATTTTAGGCTTTAAACCAAAGAACTTGTTCTTCTATAAACAAGCACTAAGGCACGCTTCTGCAATAGGTTGTGAAAACAATCGCCAAAGTAGTAATGAAAGATTAGAATTTGTAGGTGATGCAATTATTAGTGCAATTGTTAGCAATATTTTATTTAATCATTTTCCAAAAGCAGATGAAGGCAGGTTATCTATTTTGCGATCTACAATAGTTAATCGCAAAACATTAAACCAACTTGCAGACGAACTTAAAATCCACGAGTTGATGAAGTATAAATCATCTTCATTAAACGTAATGAAAAACATGGGAGGCAATTCTTTTGAAGCAATTGTCGGTGCAATTTATTATGACCGTGGATATAAGTATTGTATTAAATTTATTGAAAATATCATTAAGCAGTATTTTAATCTTAACACTCTTATCAAACAAAATACCGATTATAAATCAAGGCTACTTCAATATGTGCAAAAATATAAATTTGACTTACTAATCGATACTTATGAAAATGTGGAACAAAATGAAAAAAATCAACATTTTGTGACCGAAATATGCATCAATAACAATTACATCGCTTCTGGAAAAGGCTGGTCGAAAAAAGAGGCCGAACAAATTGCCTCAAAAAATGTACTAAAAGAAATAAAAACTGACAATAAAGAAAATATCTGAACTTTAACTTATAATGTTTACATTTGCATAAATGAAAACCAAGAAGGTAAAATATACCCCTGATTACAATTTTAAATTAATTGGCATATCTTCTACTGAAGATGATTATAAATTATCGTGGAAGCTTGGCAAAATGTTAAAAACCGAATTTGTCAGAGCTAAATCTTTACAAATAATAGATGCAAAATATACCGAATATCAGATTTTTAGCGTTTTTGAGAATGAAGATAAAAATAAGTTTCCTGATATTAGACTAATCACAAATAAAGGAAACGAAGGCTTTTTGATTGAAGAATTAAAAAACATTGATTTTTTTATTATCGTGCATTATGATGAGGCTACCGAAAATTTTGACAAAGAACTTATTAGTACGCTCAAAAAAGAAGAGGGAATAACCGCAGTTTTTTCATTAGAGCCAAGCAAACTTAAATCAAAAGAAAAACTCTTGTTTTAAATTACAAATAGATGGGGATTATAGCAAGGCAAACTATTAAAGGTTCTTTTTATTCCGCATTGGGAGCTCTCATCGGCTTTGTCAATATTGCTCTGATAATGCCTCAAATATTTTCTACTGCTGAAATTGGATTGACAAATTTGCTAATATCTATTTCGGCAATATTTGGACAGGTAGGAACCCTCGGATTTATGAACGTAACTGTAAAGTTATTCCCATTTTTTAGAGATACCAAAAATAAAAATAATGGTTTCCTTTTCCTTTTGCTTTCAATTGGTACACTTGGTTTTCTTATTTGTGCAATTGCATATTATATCTCCAAACCTTATTTAATCAGTTCTAATATCCAAAACTCGCCTTTATTTGCCGAATATGTTTATTTGCTAATTCCGTTAATATTTATCTCAATATTTTATTTGTTGATAGATTCATATAACAGGATTTTGTTTAATGCTTCCTTTGGAATCTTCGTTAAAGAGTTTTTACTTAGGATACTAAACCTTTTGGGGATAATCTTATTTTATTTTAATGTTTTTGACTTTAATGCATTTATCATTTATTACACCTTGGCTTATGGTGTACCAGTATTGTTAATTAGCTTGCTACTATTGTACAAAAATCATATTTCACTAAAGCCTTCGTTTGCATTTTTAAAGAAAAAATTTGTTCGAGAAATAGTTAGTGTTGCTGGATTTGGAATTATTTCGGGTTTTAGTGGTATAGCAGTTTATCAGATAGACCGTTATTTAGTAAACTACTATTGCGATTTAAGTGCTACTGGTGTATATTCTACGGCATTCTTTTTTGGTACCATAATACTTTTGCCAGCGAGGTCTTTAATCCGAATATCAAGCTCTGTAATAGCAGAAGACATAAAAGCCAACAGATGGGATAAAATAAAACACATTTATAAACAAAGTACTCACAATCTTCTTTTATTGTCGATTTTTATTTTTATTATTATTTGGGGAAATATCAATAATATCATGCAGTTCCTCCCTCCAGTATTTGAGACAGGCAGATATGTTATTTTGTTAATTTCATTAGCATTTGTTGTTCAAAGTGTTTCTGCAATTACTAGTGTAATTATTCAGTACAGCAAATACTATAAGCAGCATAGTTATCTAATGCTAATTTTAATATTACTAATTGTTGTCTTAAATGTTTTATTATTACCCTCTTATGGCATTATTGGAGCGGCGATGGCTTCATTTATTGCTTTTATTGCTTTGGGAATAATACAGATTATTTTTGTTAACATAAAATTTAACGCTCAGCCATACAATTATAGACATCTTGTTATGATTCTTACTGGTGGCTTTGCCTATTTTATATCAACATTAATACCTCAGCTAAATTTCTTGATTTTTGATCTTATCCTAAGGAGCAGTGTTTTGTCTGTATTATATATTGTTCCATTATTGTTGGCAGGCTACTCTCCCGAAAGTATGGACATATTAAAAAAGCTCCTATTGTTAATCAATAAAGACAAAAAAAATGACAATAGAAAATAATCCTGTCAAAATTCAGTTAGTAAGACTAAGAAGAGTTCTAAAAAATTGATACTTTTGTAAAAAATTATAATTATGGGTGTAGGAGGGTTTTTTAAATTACCAGAATATAATGTTTATGACTATAAACCACGCTTTTATGATCCCGATAAAGAAGAAAGAAAAGAAAGGCGTAGAGAACTTCGTGATATGCGAGGTAAAACACAATCCGAGATAGAAGACGACACTTACAAACCAGGCAGTACAATAAAAGGCAGCTTTAGACCAAAAATGCCAAGAAGAGCATATCGGAGCCGCAGCTCAACAATAAGGCTTTTTGTCATAATGGCAGTATTATTCTTTTTGGCATACATTTTAATAGTAGTTGATTTAACACCGTTAATTAAATTTTTCAGCCGCTAATGTCAGACCTAATAAAATTATTATCCGATGCCGTAGCAAATCAAATTGCTGCGGGTGAAGTAATTCAGCGTCCAGCCTCGGTTATTAAAGAGTTAGTTGAAAATGCCATTGATTCGGGTGCAACTGAAGTTCAGATTTCAATTAAAGATGCTGGTAAAACATCTATACAAATAATTGATAATGGTTGCGGTATGTCGCCAACAGATGCAAGAATGAGTTTTGAGCGGCACGCTACATCAAAAATATCGAAAGCCGAAGACCTTTTTGCAATTAAAACAATGGGGTTTCGTGGTGAGGCTTTAGCATCAATTGCTGCGGTGGCAGCGGTTGAGCTAAAAACAAAAGTCGTAGATGAGGAGTTAGGTACACATATTTGTATTTCTGGCTCCGAAATATCATCGCAAGAACCTGCTGCTTGTAGCAAAGGGAGCAATTTTGTCATAAAAAATTTATTCTATAATATACCCGCACGTCGAAAATTTCTTAAATCCGACAGAGCAGAATACCGACATATTTTAACCGAATTACATCGAATTGTACTTACAAATCCTAATATTGCATTCACTTTTGTATCAGATAACAACCCTGTTTTTCAATTGCAATCTGAAAATCTACGACAACGAATTATTAGCGTTTTTGGGAAAAATATTAATCGCAATCTGATAAATGTAAATACACAAACTTCTATAGTCGAAATATCTGGCTTTATTGCTAAACCTGAAAGAACTAAAAAATCTACTGGCGAACAATTCTTTTTTGTCAATAATCGATACATGTATCACCCATATTTTAGAAAAGCGGTATCAATGGCCTTTGATAAATTAATACCCGAAGGTGAACATCCCGCATTTTTTATTTACTTTAACATAAATCCTGCAAATATTGATATAAATATACACCCTACAAAAACCGAAATTAAATTTGAAGACGAGCAAGCAATTTTTCAAATTTTAAATGCCGCCGTAAAAGAATCTCTAGGTAAGTTTAATATAGTGCCTGGTCTTGAGTTTGAGGAAAACGTCACAAGAGATGCTCACTTAACATCAAAAACAAGTTTTAGAGCTCCTAATATCCCGATAAACCCTGATTATAACCCGTTTGAAAAACCAAATGAAAATAAATATCAGCGAGAAAATATACCAAATAATTGGGAAAGTCTTTATGATTCGGGAAAAGAAAAAACACCTGACGATTTTTTTCTCCCTGAGGATAACACCCCTCAACAAAGCAGTTTTTTGAATAATATAAATGCTGAAAAAAATATTTTCTTTCAGCTTAAAAACAAATATATTTTAACCTCAGGCAAATCAGGTCTTATTTTAATAAATCAAAAGAGAGCACACGAGAGAATTTTGTTTGAAAGGTTTTTAAAGCTGCTTGAGACACGCAGAGGCGTTGTACAAAAGACACTATTTCCGGTAATATATCACCCCTCACCAAACGACCGTGCAGTTTTGCTTGAGCTTATGGGTGAATTAAACAATATTGGCTTTGAAATTGTTCTGTTAGGTAGTGATAAGTTTGAAATACGTGGTGTGCCTGGAGACCTTACCGACATTGATCCGCAAAAAACCCTTGAGCAAATGATTTACGTGCTTGGCGAAATAGCAGGGAGTGCCGAATTGGTTTTACATCAAAAAATTGCATTGTCGCTCGCTAAAACAGCAGCTTTTAAAATTGGTAAACAATTGCATGAACAAGAAATGCAAGATTTGTTTTACCGACTAATGTCATGTGCAAATCATAATCATACTGTGGAAGGGAAAAAAATACTTGAAATTATTAGTATTGACGAAATTGAAAGGAAACTAAATTAATGATGTACCAAAGAAAAGGATTTTTTGATTTGCCACCAGTTGTTAAAACCTTGCTGATAATAAACCTCGCTATGTTTGTATTAAGCATGGTTTTTCCAAACTTACAATTGTATCTTGCTGCATATAGCTTTAAATCTGAGTTTTTTAAACCTATACAGTTAATAACACACATGTTTATGCACGGCGACTTTTGGCACTTGTTTTTTAATATGTTCGCCTTGTATATGTTTGGTAAAATTCTCGAAGACGTATGGGGACAAAAACGTTTTTTTATTTATTATTTTGTTACAGGACTTGGAGCTGCAGCTCTCCACCTAGGTGTTATGCACTTAGAAATAAATTCACTAATGAGTCAAATGCCAGTTGATCAAGTTCAACTTGTTCTTAATGAAGGCGGTGAGATTCTTATGAGTGGCAGAAATTATATCGATCCGCAATTAAGAGACCTCAACCTTATGATAAACACTCCTACTGTTGGAGCATCGGGAGCAATTTATGGCTTACTTTTAGCTTTTGGGATGTTATTTCCAAACGTATTACTGTATGTTTATTTTGCTATCCCAATAAAAGCGAAATACCTTGTAATGATATTTACTGCAATTGAGCTATATCTCGGATTTATTAACAGAGCTGGCGATAATATTGCACATTTTGCTCATCTTGGCGGAATGCTGTTTGGTTTAATTCTAATTCTCTTCTGGAAGAAAAAACAGTTTAATCGTTTGAATTAATATGAGTTTTATTGATGAATTAAAATATAGCCTTAAAGGAAGGAACAACTTCAATATCTTGATATACATTAACTTAATTGTTTTTGGTCTTATCATTACAACTAAAATAATTTGCTTTTTATTTGGGATAACTAATTTCGATTTAGTCCTTTTTCTTGCTGTCCCTGCCGACATTGACACGTTAATCAGAAAGCCGTGGACTATCATAACATACATGTTCACTCATGCAGGCTTTTTGCATATACTTTTTAATTTATTGATATTTTTCTGGTTTGGCAGACTTTTTTTGCAATTCCTCTCTCAAAGACAATTATTAGGGGTTTATATCCTAGGAGGATTAGCAGGAGCAATCTTTTATATCGCCGCATATAACTTGATACCGGCATTTTCGTTTGCAGCTTTGTTTTCAATAGCTCTTGGGGCATCTGCATCGGTAATGGCAATTGTTATTGCGGTTGCAACGCTTGTGCCAAATCAAGAGGTTTATATGCTGTTTTTTGGACGTGTAAAACTTAAATATCTTGCAATTGCGATTGTAGTTCTTGACCTTATTAGTATTCCAATCGACAATGCAGGCGGACATATTGCTCATTTGGGTGGGGCATTTATTGGATTTCTTTTTATTAGATATTATCGAAAAGGAACCGATATTACAGTTTGGATATCAAGATTTTTAAACGGAATTAAAGAATTTTTTAAACCCTCAAAAGATATTAAAATCACATATAAAAACAAGAATAATAAACAACAAACCCGTCCCGAAAACGACATGGAGTATAATGCTAGAAAAAAAACGGAGCAGGATGAAATAGATAAAATATTAGAAAAAATCGCTCAATCTGGTTATTCCAGTTTATCAAAAAGTGAGAAAGAAAAGCTGTTTAACCAAAGTAAAAACAACTAACTTGAAAACAATAAAGCGAACAGCTCTGTTTATAAATATTATTGTTGCTGCAATATTAATTATAGTGTATGTTTCGGTACGGATTTCGCCCGAAAAAACTCTTGCAGTAGCTTTGTTGCCCTTTGTTTATGTTGGATTAGTTGCTATAAATCTGTGTTTTGTAATTGGGTGGTTGTTTGTAAAATGGAAATACTCTCTAATTTCTATAACTGCAATTTTAATCGGCATAAAATTTATAAATCTAATTTTTCCTGTAACATCGCTAATATCAGCTGGTGGAAAAACACCTGACTTTAAAATAATGTCCTATAATGTTATGGTATTTGGACTTTATAGTTGGCAGGATAATCCGCAAATTAAAGCAAATATTTTAAAAACAATACATAGCGCAAATCCTGATATTCTATGTTTACAAGAGGCTTATTGGAACAACAAATCAAAAAGTTTTATCACATTAGATTCAATCGCTATTTTATTAGAAACAGATAATATATATCGCTCATCAATTGCAACCGCTGTTGGAGGACAAAATTTTGGATTGGCAACTATATCTAAATATCCAATAGTTAATACTTTTGCACATAAATTCAACAATAGTTTTAATGGATTTATTTATACTGATATTTTGCTTAACAAAGACACTGTGAGAGTTTATAATTTGCATTTACAATCAATTCAATTGAATCAAAATGATTATACCGTTATTGAAGAGTTTGCAGAGTTTGACGACAAAACAAAAATTAAAACAGTTTTAAAAAAATACTTGTCCTCTTTAAAATCACGAGCACGTCAAGCAGAAATGGTAAGTGCTTCGATAGACTCTTGCTCATATCCTGTCTTTGTTTGTGGCGACTTTAATGATGGTCCTTTAACTTATACTTATTTTAGAATTTCAAAAGGTTTAAAAGATAGCTTTGCAAGCAAAGGAAAGTATCCAGGACACACTTGGGATAATTTTAACATAAAACAAAGAATCAATTATATCTTGTTTGATAAAAGGTATAAATGTGTTTCGCACGTGATAATTAAAACCGAAGATTCTGATCACTTTGCAATTGTTGCTGGTTTTTTGGAGAAGTAATTTTCAAAATAGCTTGTATCGGATTCCAAGTTTATTATTTTTGCATGAACAACCATTAGTTATCAGTAAAATATAAAAAAATGAGTGATATGTAAAAAAAAGAATGTGTCGTCCCTAAGGGACTTTCAACTTTATTGGATTGGTTCTATTACCAAAATTTGACACCTAACGGCATCAGTCCCGTAGAGTTTTAGCTTTGTTGAAATGGGTTTGATGACCGAAATTTGCTATCTAATGGCATCAGTCCCGTAGGGACATGACATTGGTAAAGTTTAGTAATCAGTGTTTTAAAAGTCCCGTTAGGGACGACACATTTCAAATATTGCAAGAGCTTTAAAAACAGTTTTATCAGACAACAGTAATGAACAATATGAAATATTTAGAAAATATACATTGTGAAGTTTGTGGAAATAAAAATCCACAAAAATTTAGTTTAAAATTTGAGCGGTCTGATTTTAAAGTAACTGAATGCCAAAACTGTGAATTTGTTTTTATACCTCAATTCTATCGTGAGCATATTCCTTATGACGATTACCGAGACGAAGAAGTGCTTAGTTCGGTGCGAAAAGGAAATAATTATATCAAAATCCGAAGGCATAAATTACGTATAAAATCAATTCGCAAATACAAAAAAACAGGCAAACTATATGACATCGGCGTTGGTTGGGGACACTTTTTATATACCGCCAAACTTATGGGGTTTGATGCTTCAGGAGTTGAAATATCAGAACTTATGCACCATTACGCAGTAAATGATTTAGAGCTAAATGTTGCTCACGATAATTTTTTCAACATAAACCTTCCTTCAAACAATTGGGATGTTGTAACTATGTGGGATGTGCTCGAACATATCGAAAAACCTGCAGAGGTAGTAAAAAAAGTAAAGCAAATATTAAAGGACGATGGATATTTTGTTTTTCAGGTTCCCCAAATAGACAGTAAAGTAGCACGAAAACAAAAAGAGAAATGGAGCATGATGTCATTAGAGCATATCAACTATTTTTCTAAAGCAAGCATTAGAACTTTACTCGAAAATGAGGGTTTTGAAATTGTCAAGATTAAATCAAGCTATGAATTAAAGCTTTTTTTGATGTTTACTGTACTGCCATGGCTTAAAGGACGCAAAAATAAAAATAAAAAAAGGAATCAAGAAGGAATTTCCAATTCTGAACGGCAAAACTTTTTCAATAAGGTAACAAAAGTCCCAAAATTTGTTATTTGGTTAGGTTTGTTAGCTCATGACATAATTTATAAAACAATGTCAATGCTAAATTATGGAGAAGAGATGATAGTTGTTGCAAAAAAATCAAATAGTAAATAAATTTGCTAACTTTGTTACATAAATCATTACTATATGTCCGATTTACGCAAGACCATTATTTTTGACTTTGACGGTACAATTGCTGATACTCTCGAAACAATCGCCAATTTATATAATGCTATTGCAGCAGATTATAATTGTAAAGAAGTGAATTACGATGACAAAGAAAAATTCCGGTCTATGAATACCCAGAGTTTTTTGCGTGAATGCGGCATCCCGTTAATCAAAATACCTAAATTGGCAATCAAAATTAAAAAAGATCTTAAAAAGGAGATTAAAAACATAAAACCAATATCTGGTATGATTGAAGTTCTTCATAAACTAAAAGAACAAGGTTTTAAACTAGGCGTACTAAGCTCGAACTCTGTTACAACCATAAATCTATTCCTAAAGCAAAATACATTAGATAATGTTTTTGATTTTGTTCATTCAGGTAAAAATATTTTCGGTAAAGATAAAACATTGTCAAGGCTTATCTCTAAATATAAACTTAACAGAAATAATGTAATCTATGTTGGTGACGAAACACGAGATATAGAGGCTTTAAAAAGAATTAATATTCCTATTGTAGCAGTTAGCCACGGTTTTAATTCTCGCGAAATATTAAAAACTAAAAACCCTGATTATCTTGTCGATAATCCAGAAGAGCTATTAAATGTTTTACTGGCTTTTTAGTTAGATGTTTGTGCAATTTGATGGTTTGTAATATTATTTCTATTGTGTTACAAATATAGTGAATCGCAGAAACAAAAGTAAGGAAAAGTTTAACCACAACGGAGACGAAGAAGAAGAAGTGAAGAGGCGATGCACTGCGATGTGCTGCGATGTGCTGAGCCTGCCGAAGTGAGTTTTTATGAAGGGAGCTTTTGTCGAAAGGACATATACAATATTTTATCATATTAATGTTAAAAAAAGTATATGTTGCCCTGTAGCAAAAGACAAATAATTAGCGTGAACTATTATTTTTGTTCATGATTTTTTCTTATTATCGTTGATAATGTTATTTTTGCAACAAATTAAAAATAATTATTATATGGGTTCAACCTCAGACATAAAAAACGGACTTACAATTGAGTACAACGGAAAACCTTATCAAGTAGTGTATTTTCAGCATGTAAAACCTGGCAAGGGTGCTGCATTTGTACGCACAAAGCTTAAAAGTCTTGAAAATGGGCGGGTTCTCGAAAACACTTTTAATTCAGGTGCAAAAATTGATATTATTCGCATCGAACGAAGACCATATCAATTTTTATATAAAGATGATTTAGGTTATAATTTTATGCATAAGGAAACTTTTGAGCAAGTATCCTTACAAGAAGACTTGATTGAAGGCGTCGAATTCCTTAAAGAAGGACAAGATGTTGAAATTGTATTTCATGCACAAAACGAAACTGCACTGAATTGCGAATTGCCTCCATTTGTAGTTGTAGAAGTTACTTATACTGAACCTGGATTAAGAGGCGATACTTCAACAAACGCATTAAAAGCTGCTACAATCGAAACAGGATCTACAATTATGGTACCTCTTTTTATCGAAATAGGCGAAATGATAAAGGTCGATACCAGAACAAAAGAATATGTGGAAAGAGCAAGATAAACCTACCTAATCTGTTCGTACGATTCACTATCTTTTCGCTCATTTAATATTTATTGACATTAGTGTTTTCTCTAGACAGTTTTTATTGAAAGCTGTGTCATTTAGAGTGGTATATCTTAAACGTAATACTTCCAAATTAAACTACCCAACAATAATACAAAGGCTATTATTAGAAAAATTCGAATAATTCCTTCGCCTTTTTTAATAGCTAGACGACTGCCGAAATAATTACCTGTCATATTTGCTAAAGCAAGTGGAATCGAAATCATAAAGAGAACTTTTCCAGCAAGTAAAAATGCAACAAGGCTTCCTATATTCGACATTAAGTTAAACACCTTTGCATTTGCAGTAGCTTGAACAAGTTTCATACGAGTAAAAAAGAAAAAACCAAGTGTTAAAAATGAACCTGTTCCTGGACCAAAAAAGCCATCATAAAAACCAATTACTAAACAAATTACAGGGATTTTTAACCAATAATCTAATTTTGTTAGTTTATTATCATTAGTTTCTCCTTTACGAGGGATAAGCGTTGCAATTATTCCTATTGGCAATAATATGATAATAATTTTGCCAACTAAATATGTGTCAAGCAAAAGAATGGTTTTAGACCCAACAAAAGATCCGCTTATCGAAAAGATTATTCCTATTGCAAGAACTTTCAACAGCATTTTTTTATTTAACATAAAATTTAAAACTGCCGTTCCTGTTCCCAATGAGCTTGCAAGTTTATTTGTACCAAGTGCTAATTGCGGTGGAATTCCTGCAAACAATAGAGCTGGGAGAGTTATTAGTCCGCCACCGCCTGCAATACTGTCGATAAAGCCCGCAACAAAAAATGCAATACTTAGGAAAACTATAACACCTATTTCAAATTCCATTTTAATATTTTAAGGCAAACAACTAAAAATATTTTGCAAAAATAGAAGCTTATGATGATTTATATGTATTATTTATGCACTAACTAATAGACATGCACGAAACCGAGAAAACGACTTAACATTTCCTGACCACTTCCTGACCACTTCCTGACCATTTCTGACAATTTCTGACAATTTCCTGACCATTTCCTGACCATTTCTGACAATTTCCTGACCACTTCTGACAATTCCTGACCATTTCCTGACCATTTCCTGACCACTTCTGACCATTTTCAATATCACACAACATCAATAAAAAAGCAGTGATTGGTAAATTTGTGCAAAACCGAGAATTGCGAAACAGAAAACAGGTTTTTTTTATTTAATGACAGTTACTTTTAAGATTTTTATATCTTCTATTGGTCTATCATTTTTATTTTTTTCAACTCCTGCAATAGCATCAACTACATTAAGACCTTCGGTTACTTCACCAAAAACAGTATATTGAGCATCAAGATGCGGTACTCCACCAACTTCAGTATAAGTGTCTCGTTGTTCTTTTGTGAATTCCGTAAACATTTGCGTTTCCATGCTATCTAATTGCATATCAGTATATTTACTACCTTGAACGATATAAAATTGTGAACCAGAGCTTCGTCTTTGTGGGTTAGTTGCGTCGCCAGTTCTTGCAGCAGCTAAAGCTCCTTTTTTATGATAATATTTTGGGACAATCTCTGCTGGAAGTGTATAACCTGGACCACCATTTCCTAGTGTTTTTCCTGATGGTGCATCTTTTGATTGTGGATCGCCACCTTGAATCATGAAATTTGAGATTACTCTATGGAACAATAAACCTTTATAAAATCCAGATTCCGCCAATTTTATAAAATTGTCTCTGTGAACAGGAGTTTCGTCATATAGCATTACTGTGAAGTTGCCTCTTGTTGTTTCTATTTTAACTTGAATTGATTGACTAAATGCTAAAATTGAAAATAGTCCTAGCAAGCAAACGATTGTAATTTTTTTCATATTATTTTAATATTATAAATTTCAGCTATAAAAGTAACAATTATTTTGCCAAAATTATAAAAACTTAATTTATTTCTCATAAATATAGTATTGTATATTATCAAATCTTTGCGAAACCTCACTCCCAATTCCAACTCACTCTGAACTTTGTAATCTAATGATCCAGTAATTCAATGTACACTTTTTACTTTTTTACACAAACCCTCAGCCACTCCCGTTCGCTCGGAGTTAGCTTTGCTGCGATGCGCTTAGTTTTTATCGAAGTGAGTGGAGCCGAAGTGAACTCGTAATCGCTCGGATTTATTTGTAGTCCGAGTTAACTAGATAAAAAAAGGACGAAGCCACATGTTTGATAGTGAATAAAAGGGCTTAATATGCAAATGATTTAGACATAAGGAAAAAAACATGCAGATAAACTTTTTTTATCATATATTTGATGTCGAAATAAAACTTAGCGAATGGCTAAAAAGCACAAAATAAACATTATGGTAGCCTCCACAGTTTATCATAACTGCGATTTGTTATTACAAATCTGCGGTATCTTGAACACTTATGGTTACCACGTTATCAATTCTGAGTATGGCACACTTCATCCACCTTTAGGCATGAATAATACGGATGCTTGTATTGCCGCTGTGGCTGAATGTGATATTTTCTCTGGTATCATCAATCCGATTTATAGTACTGGAATAACTCATCAAGAATTTCAACAGGCAATAGTCGTTAATAAACCTAGAAAATATATAGCTCACAGTTTTATAGTTTTTCAAGAAAAGTTATAGCTCAATATATGTATGTCGATGCTGCCAAAACCCAACGAAACGATTTTTAAATTCAGATTACGTCAGTGATGAATAGTGTGAAGGTAATTGATATGTATAATGATGCTGTACAGATAAATTTGCAATATGCAGAACGAAAATACCATTGGGCACAAGAGTTTTTTAGACCAGATGAAGCATTAAGACATGTTGAAACACTATTCCGAGATATTAAACGGGTAGAAAGTGAATTAGCTAATTTAAATAGTATTGCACAATAAAATCAGAACAACTCATAAAAGATCTTTTAAAGCAGGAAGAAAGCGGGCAACTTGAATTTAAAGAAGTTGTTAGTAAAAATGCTATTGGTAAAACCATTTGTGGTTTTTTAAATAATTTAGGGGGTCAGTTATTGATTGGCATAGCAGATAATAAAGACATTTAAGGGGTTAAAAATGCAGAAAAGCTGCAAGTTGAAATAGAACAATATCTGGTAAAAGAAATAATTCCAGAAGCACCTGTTATGGTTTCGATTGAACATTATAGCGATAAGGGAGTTAAAGAAAAACTTTCGGTTCTTCCCAAAGCTATTGCTATAAATGAAGGGAAAAGAGCTCCTGATTATATTACCGAAATTGGAGTTTCTGAGAGAACAATGGAAAGATACCTTCAACAATTAAAAGAGGTAGGGCTAATTGAATTTCGAGGAGAAGCTGCACAAACTAGCGGTTATTATTTAACTAAGAAATTGAAATTGCAGTGAGCAGACATAATGCAATTGATAAACTAACTGTTTATATATGAACCGTTATATTGAACCAGTTGTCAATATTTATTAACCTGAGTTCGAAACAGCCTTTTAATACAAGAAAAACAATGCAACTCCAATTACCGTAATAATTGAGCCAACAATCTCCATTGGTTTGATTTTTTCTTTAAAAATAAGCATTGCAGGAAGTATGATAATGATTGGTGCCAGCGATGAAAGTGTTGCCGCTATTCCTGTTTCGGTGTATTTTACGGCGATTAGACTAAATGAAACGCCAAGGAATGGTCCAGCAAAAGACCCTAATGTAATCCATTTTATTGCAGATACGTTTTTAAATCCCTTAATCGTTTTTCGCCACAGTTTTGAGAATGTAAGAATTAGTGAAAACCCAACTATTCCAGCAATTATTCTTATCTGCGTGGCAGCAAAAGCATCATAATCTCCCATACCTTTTTTACTAAGCACAAGTCCGCCTGCTTGTCCACATGCTCCACCAAAAGCTAATAGAATTCCCCAAAAAGCTATACTTGGCTTTCGTTTAAAGAAATTTGTCGCAGTTTTTCCAATGTCTTTTTTCTTAGGCTTTTTCCATAAAACTACAACAATTCCTATAATCGTTATTAACATGGCAATAAATTGTTTTATGCTTAAAGTTTCTCCCAGAATAAGCCATCCCAAGAAAGCAGTAATAGGAGGTGCAAGCGACATTATAAGCATGGAAATTCTTGCTCCGACAACAATATACGCCCTAAAAAGTAGAAGATCTCCAATTACAAATCCAACAATTCCAGACAAAGACAACCATAACCAGGCATCAATACTCGCATCTATGGCAAAAAAGAGACCTCTTGTAAAGTAAGTATAAATTGAAATAAAAATTAGGGCAAAAATGAGTCTAATAAAATTAAGTGGTATTGAGCCAATCTTTTTCCCGGCAGACTCAAACGAAATAGCACTTACCGTCCACATAAAAGAGGTTATTACCGCAAATATTTCTCCTAAATAGTTTTCCATAAATAATTTTCAGTACAAAAGTAATTTAAACATTTTAATTAAATATAAGAGAAAACATTTTCATACTAAAGAGTAGTTTTTCTATGATACAGCCTTTTAATACAATGACTTGTGTTAAGATTTTGGAATACACAATTTATTGTCATTTTTGACGTTTCTTTTAAGAAAGACATATAATTATAAGTATCTTTTATGGAATACAAGTGGCATTTGTATCAATTAGTAGAAAAACTTTTAATAAAGTTTGGCAAGAACTGAGAAAATTACTAATTTTACGAACTTAAAATTTATAACGATGCAAATAAAAAAATCACCAAAAGTAGATCTCGAAAGAAGAAAAATGATTTTTCTTCAAATCGGGTTAGTTTTAGCATTAGGAATTTGTCTAGTTGCTTTTGAATGGACAACCGAAGAGGTAAGTCAAAGTACTTTAGGCGACTTAAGTATGCAAGAGGATTTTGAAGAGGAAATTGAAAGCACTTTTGAAGAGGAAAAATTGGACGAGATAGAACCTGAAATGGAAGAGCCTGAACAAGTAATTGAAGAACTTATTATTATTGAAGACGATAGAGTTGTCGAAAACATCAAGATAAACTCAGAAGCGGATGAGAAAACAAGGACTAGCACTAATATTATAACAACTGAAGATGTTGATGTTGTAGAAGAAGTCGAACCAATTGCATTTGCTGTTGTTGAGGATAAACCTATATTCCCAGGCGGTGATGCTGCTTTAATGAAGTTTTTAGCCGACAATACCAAATATCCCGAAATTGCAAAAGAAAATGGTATCCAAGGACGAGTATTTATTCAGTTCGTTATTGATAAAACTGGAAGAGTAACTAAAGTTCAAGTGGCAAAAGGTGTAGACCCATATCTTGACGCTGAAGCAAAAAGAGTTGTGGCATTATTGCCTAATTGGTCACCTGGAAAACAAAGAGGCAAAGCTGTTCCAGTAACTTTTATTGTTCCTATAAACTTTAAATTGTATTAGTAAAATAATAATATAGATACTAAAGACCCTGCTTTCTTGAGCAGGGTTTTTTAATTGTGCTCATTAAAAAATGAACGAAAAAAATGATATAATAGAAAAAGCTGTATTGGTTGGCGTTGTAAATCAAGAGCAGACAAAGGAACATGTTCATGAATATCTTGACGAACTAGAATTTCTCGCCGAGACTGCTGGTGTTGAGCCTATAAAAAGATTTATTCAAAATGTTGATAATCCTAACCCTAAGTTTTATGTTGGGAAAGGAAAACTCGAAGAAATTCTAAACTTTATAACTGATAATGAAATATCTTTAGTTATTTTTGATGACGAGCTTAGTCCTACTCAGCTTCGAAATATTGAAAATCTACTTAAAGTAAAAATCCTTGATAGAACAAACCTAATATTAGATATTTTTGCCCAACGAGCTAGAACAGCACATGCAAAAACGCAAGTTGAACTTGCACAGTATGAGTATTTGTTGCCGCGCTTAAAAAGAATGTGGACACACTTAGAGAGACAGAGAGGCGGAATTGGCATGAGAGGGCCAGGTGAGGCTCAAATCGAAACCGACAGACGAATAATATTAGATAAAATCGCTAAACTTAAAATCGACCTTGTAAAGATTGACAAACAGATGTTCCAACAAAGGAAAAATCGTGCACAAATGGTAAGGGTTGCTTTAGTTGGATATACAAATGTCGGGAAATCTACAATAATGAATATGTTAAGCAAATCGGATGTGTATGCAGAAGATAAACTGTTTGCCACACTCGATACAACTGTGCGTAAAGTTGTTATTAACAATTTACCTTTTTTATTGAGTGATACTGTAGGCTTTATTCGCAAATTACCCCATAAATTAATTGAAAGTTTTAAGTCCACACTTGACGAAACTCGAGAGTCTGATTTGATTATACATGTAGTTGATATTTCGCATCCTTCGTTTGAAGAACAAATGGACGTGGTTGACCAAACTCTAAAAGAGCTTAAAGTTAATGATAAACCTCGATTGGTTGTGTTTAATAAAATTGATAAATTTAGCTTCGTAAAAAAAGACGAGGATGATCTTAGTCCAAAAATAAAGCAAAACTATTCTCTCGCTGATTTTAAAAACTTATATGTTGCCAACAATAACTTCCCCTGTGTTTTTATTTCAGCAAAATTAAAGGATAATGTCGAAGAACTTAGGGAAATGTTGTTTAATATTGCAAGAAAAATCCATTTTGAACGTTATCCGTATAATACAATTTAAAGTTTGCTCAGAAACTATAAGAATAAGAATCTTTGCATTAAAAATCCATTCATACAGTCTCATGTTCAAATTAGTTCTTTTAACTCTTCTATCACTAACTTTTTCCCTGCATCTCTATTTTTACGTGCTGTTGAAGTAAAATAATTATGGCTAATAATAAACTTGTACTGCATTCTATTCCACTGTTCGATTGTATTAATTTTCCCTCTCTCGAACAATTCTCTAAAAAGATTTTGAGATATAGGAATAAAATCGGGACGCCCCAAGTAGTCTAAATCTGCATCACACATAATTTTTTCTAAGTGGTCTTTAGGTTTAGGGGGCATTTTTGTTGCCATTATTAAACGTTTAACAGTTTCTATTTGTTCGTCAGTAAATTTGAATTTTTGCAATGTTTGTGCAGCCATTTTAGCTCCAATTTCCTCATTGTTATCATAACTAACCATAAAACCAGCATCGTGAAACAAAGCCGCACATTTAAGAATTAGCATTTCTTCTTCATCCACTCCTTCTTCTCTTGCAATATCCTCAACATTATATAATACGTTTATTGTATGTTTAACATTATGATAATATAAATTTGCGGGTAGGTTACGCTGAAGTTGATCCATTATATCCTCTTGAATCATTTTAAATTTTATAAATTGCAACTTAATAATAAAGTCGTTATTTGGTGTTTCTCTATTAGCGTTAACAGATAATACTTTACGAACTTCATGAACAAAATACATTTCCATCTCACCTTTATATTTTACCTCTATTCTCCCTCTATATTGACAAACAAAGAAATCTTTAACATGTTTATATGTTTCTTCTGAAATATTAACTTTGTTAATGACTCCGTGACTTTCCATTCTGTTAGCAATATTAACTGTGTCTCCCCAAATATCATATTCTAATTTTTTAGATCCCACAACACCAGCAACAACTGTTCCGGTATGTACTCCTATTCGTATTTCTAACTTTAAATCACTTTCACTATTAATTACTTTTATTTTTCTTTGCATTTCGAGAGCAGCAAGCACAACCTCAACAGGGTTAGTAATGTCTTTATTTGGCATTCCGCCAGCACACATATAAGCATCCCCAATTGTTTTTATTTTTTCTATGTTATAATTAGCAACAATTTTATCAAAACTTGTAAAAATATTATTTAGGTGTTTTATCAAATCTTCAGGTTTAGTTTGTTCGGCAATAGCGGTAAAACCTTGGATATCAGCAAACATGACAGTAACCATATCATATTTTTGTGATTTTGCTTTACCAGTTTCACGTATTTCGTCGGCGGCATTTTGAGGTAATAGTTTACTTACAAGCTGTTCGGTTTGCTCTTTTTGATATGCCAACTCATTTGTCCTGTCTTCAACTAATTTTTCAAGGCTGTATCTCTCTTTGGCATGTCGCAACTCATTTAGCTTTAATACTAAATAAATAATTGCAGCAAATACTATCAGATATATTATAAAAGCATAAATGGTTCTATAAAATGGTGCTTTAACTTCAAACATTAAACCAAGTTCGTTGCTTACATTTCCGTAAACATTTTTTGCCTGTACTTTAAAAACATAATCTTTTTCAACCAAAGATGTATATTCTTTAAATGTTTCTATTGTCCATGCTGACCAATCATCATCAAAGCCTTCAAGTTTAACGCGATACATAATTTCTCCATAGGTGCTGTATGCTAATCCCGCAAAATCAAATCGTATTGTTTTATCTTTAAAGTTATAATTAATTTTTCTTTCGGAAATGTCTTCATTTGCCGATAAATAAATCACAGAATCTTTGCCTATTGTAATTGACCTTATGTAACATGGAAAAGATTCGGCTAAGTCTGTGGTTTTACTTTTGTTATATTTTATCAAAGCATCAGAAGACCCAAACCACACCACACTATCACTTTCGGGATAAATACTTTCAATTACATATTCCGATAATTGCACAAATGGTTTTACTAAACGAGTATATTTTTTATTCACCCCGTTAAAAACTAACGCACCTGTTTCTCTTTCATACTTACCATCATAAATACAACTATACCATAAATTCTTAATATTATCTTCTACAATTGGGTAAAGATGTTTATTTCCTTTTTCAAAATCAAAATTTAATAATGTGTCTAAACTAAATTCATTAGACGAGTAATTATAGCGACAAACCCCTTTACTTGTTGAGAACAATGTTCCTTGAAAAGAATTAAAAACATCAATCCAATCAAATGCTTTGGGTAATCCGCTTTTTTCATCGTAATGCGAAAAATCCACATCAGTGCTAACCCCACTATAAAAACCTGTTTCGAACAATCCATCCTCATTAGTTCCCATCCAAACATTCCCAAAATAGTCTTCATTTAGGCTTCTTATATTGTAATTAAGACCCTTTAAATATCCGAGCGTATCAATTTTATGACTATTTATATCTGCAATTAATAAACCTTTTGATGAGCCAAATAAATATTTATTCTGAAAATAACTAAGTTTTAATAAAGAATTAAACGAGCCTTTTAAAACAAGCCTTGCTTTCAAGTCATTAATAACGTAAATTCCTTCGTTTGTAAATGCGTAGAAATTATTTTCAATTTCTACTAATTGCCAACACATTGCACGAATGCCCTCTACTTTTTCAAAACGAAGCCTAAAATCGAAGACATTACGATCTTTATCATAAATATTTCCAGTATAATAACGATATACACCACTAGCAGTACCTATATATAATTTATCATTATATCGTTTTATTGAAATTACTGCCCCATTAAAGCCAAATGATGATTCAAAAAAGCTAAGATCGGAATTAGCCTCTATTAAGGTAATTCCATTAAATGTTGTAAGCCAAACATGACCACTATTATCGACAAATATATCTGTTATCTGATTATCCATCAATCCATTATCGCGGCTAATGGAATAAATATAATCTCCGGCAAGATTAACACAGACAACACCTCCATGCTGTGTGCCAATGATTAGAAACTTATTATTTATCAAACGTGCTAAACTATAGCCATTAGAGTTAATAAATTCATCGGCTTGTGTTTTAAATTCGATTAATTTAGCATCTTTATAAATTAAAAACCCTTTATTATTTTTAGGCTTAATTATAAAATCATTGTCATTAATAACAATAATGTCAGAGATGTCAATATCTGTAAAAAGCTCATAGTCAGGATGTTTTTCAAATTTGTCATTTTTCCATAAATAAATTCCTCTTTTAGGCATATAAATCAAAACACGATTATTTTGCTTATAAATATCAATTCCTGCAGCATTTGATTGCTCTAATATGAGAGTGTCGTTGTTATAAACTAATAATTGATGAGAGCTTGTAAAAAACACTTTATTATCAAGAGCCACTACTTTTTGTATCTGGCCGGGTTTAAATTCTGAATGATAATCAATATCTATTGTTGTTGGCAATCCACTTTTATGGTCTATTTTACCTAATTGGTTATATCCACCAAAAAAAATCTCGTTATTATTATTAATGTCCATAACAGGACGCCCTACTACTTTTATAAGTCGCCAAGTATTGTTGTCGAACTCCATAATACCATTAGAGTTCCCAAAATACATAATGTGATTTTGGTTTTGCAAAACGCTAAAATTCTGACTTTCTTGTCCGTAATTTTTAGGCAAATAATTTCTTATTGCAGGGATACCATGTTCAACGCTCTGTGAATAGATAATCGTAGCTACAAATAAATTTAAAGAAAAAATCAGAAAATATTTCATATTCCGAAAATGTATTTTAAACAAACTTAGGTTTTATTTGTAATTTATCCAAACTTATTTGATGAGAATTACTATTTTTGATAAAAAGATTATTGTCATGTCTAAAGGAAAAGAAAATAAACCACATATTGGAATTTACGGAAAACGTAATGTTGGTAAAAGCTCGTTAATAAATTTTATGGCTGGACAAGAAATTTCAATTGTGGCAGACTATAAAGGAACTACAACAGATCCCGTAAAAAGATCATTCGAGATAACTGGATTTGGCCCAGTAATTTTGATTGATACCGCTGGTATTGATGATAATGATGGTAATATTGGAAAGTTGAGAATTGATAAAACTATTGCTACAATTGATAAGGTTGATTTAGCAATAATACTTATAAATGATTATCAACTTGACGAATATGAAGAAAAAATCATAACCAGATTAAAATCATTTAACACAACTTTTTTTATTGTTAATGGAAAATCGGATCTTATAAAAATCAATAATAAAATTAAAAATCAGCTTAGTATTAAATATAGTGTGCCTGTTTTGGATTTTTCAACAAAAAACAATAAAAACATTGACGAGATTCTTGAAACCATAAAAACGCTTATTCCAGATAGTAGTTGGAAAACAAACTCCATGATTGGCGATATTGTTTCTTCTGGGGATCTCGTTTTGCTAATCACACCTATTGATATAGCAGCACCGCAGGGACGTTTGATTTTACCGCAAGTGCAAATAATACGCGATATTTTAGATAACGATTGTGTGGCAATTGTTCTTAAAGAAAAAGAAGTTGATGGGTTTTTACGAAAAAGCGCTATCAAACCTAAACTTGCTATAACCGACTCACAAATATTTTCACAAGCTGCTGCGTCAATACCGAAAAATATTCCTCTTACTGGATTCTCGGTTATATTGGCAAGACACAAAGGCGATTTTGAAAATTATCTTACAGGTACTCCAAAACTGTCAGAATTAAAAGATTACGACAAAGTTTTAATTTTAGAGTCATGTAGTCATCATGTTTCATGCGAAGATATTGGACGGGTAAAAATACCCGGTTGGTTGATTGATTTTACAGGCAAAAAGCTTAATTTTACAGTTGTTGCAGGTTTGGATAATATTCCTGGAATAATAACAGACTATGCAATTGTTATTCAGTGTGGCGGTTGTGTTATAACGCGAAAACAAATAATTTCTAGACTTAAACCCGCAGTTGATGCAGGAGTTCCAGTTACAAATTATGGGATGGCAATTGCTTATATACAAGGGATTTATGAACGAGCAATTGAGCCGTTTATTCAAAATGATAATAGGAAAAGTAAATAATTGCAAAACTAATGCGTAAGATAGGTTTAATCTCAGATACTCATGGACACATTGATAGCGAATGCTTAGACTTCTTATCCGATGTAGATGAAATTTGGCATGCGGGAGATATTGGTTCCGAACAAATTTTAGATTTACTCGAAAGCAAAAAACCTGTTAGAGCTGTTTACGGAAATATTGATGATACAAATATTCGTAAACGCACAAAAGAAAACTTAAGGTTTAATTGCGAAGAAGTTGATGTTTGGATAACACATATAGGAGGATATCCTGGTAATTATAGCTCGAAAATAAAAAAAAACCCTCCTCGAATTTTCATATCAGGTCATTCACATATTTTAAAAATCATAAATGATAAAAAACTTGGTTTATTGCATATTAATCCAGGCGCAGCTGGGAACAAAGGTTGGCACAAATTTGTTACTGCTATAAGATTTGTAATAAATGGTGATCAGATATCAGATTTACAAGTGTTTGAGAAAAGCCGAAAAACATAAATATCATGGAAAATATATATTCTCAAAAAATATTAGATGTCAAGAGCCTAATTGAAAAATATGATGAGCCAAATTTTGCATGTAATAAGTTTTTTTATGAGCAACATCAAATTTATCCAGTTCTTGCAGTAATCCTTACTAATGATGACCAGGGTAGTGTTTCATACACAAAAGGGATTAAACGGTTTTGTGAAAAAAATTATATCAATTGTAAAGACTACCGAGTTTCTTCAGCAAAAGAATTGAGTAAAACAATCGAAAATCTTAATAATGACAAAACAGTACATGGTATCATGGTTATGTATCCTACTGGTTATCAGGAGAAAGACACTATATTTATGAATATGATAAACCCGATGAAAGACTTAGAGGGATTACATAATTCATATCTCGGATATTTGGTTCAATATGAAAAATTTAGAGACCCCGAACATCTAAAAAAATTAGTCATTCCACCAACAGCTAAAGGGATTTTAAGTATTCTTAAACGATATGCCATCGATTATGAGGATTACTTTAATAAACACAGCATATATCCTGAAAACAATTCCGAAAACCCTTTTGACCTTGAGGGAAAAAGAGTTACAGTTATTAACGACTCACTAGCAGTAGGGCGATCTTTAGCATTGATGTTATTAAATGAAAATGCCTATGTTCAAATTTGTCACCAATATACCCCATTTGCTAAAACTTTGGAATCGGTAAAAGAATCTGATATAATTATTTCGGCTGTTCCATCTGCATCATTTATTATTCCGACAAAATATGTCCCCAAAAATTCAATTGTTATTGATATCTCTTTTGACGGCAATTTTGAATATCCTTCTGTAATGGAGAAGTGTTTTAAAATTGCTCCTCGTTGGAATTTGGTAACAAAAGGGAATAGAATTAACGATATGACACTAAACCGACTTGTATCTAATTTGCATTATCTTATTAATTGTTGTCTGCCCGATTCTACTTTGTTGGAAATGCAAAAAATACAAAAACTTGCAGAATAAAACCCGATTTTAAAATATCTATACTTATATTTGCAGCATGGATCCAATATGATTAAGTATTGCATTTTTATTTGGGCTTGGTGTTAGAGCAATAGGGCTGCCTCCTTTAGTAGGATATTTGATTGCAGGATTTGTGCTAAATTATTTTGGAGTCGAGCAAGGCACTTTTGTTAATATTATATCTGAGCTTGGAATAACTCTTTTATTGTTTACTATTGGATTAAAAGTTAAACTCAAAAATTTAATTAAACCCGAAATATGGGCAGGTGCCTGTATGCACATGGGAATAACTACTGCTGTGTTTGCAGCAATAATTTTTGGTTTAAGTTTTATTGGTTTAAATTTTTTTAGTGATCTAGATTGGCTAAATTCACTTCTTATAGCTTTTGCTCTTAGTTTTTCAAGTACAGTTTTTGCAGTAAAAGTTTTTGAAGACTTTGGCGAATTTAATTCTTATCACGGTATTTTGGCAATTGGAGTACTTATCATGCAAGACATCTTTGCAGTAATTTTTCTTGTTTTTGCAGCAGGAGAAATCCCCAAAATTTATGCATTAGCACTCCCCATAATACTCATAATTATTAAACCAATTCTGGTTTGGCTGATGAAAAAAATTGGACATGGAGAATTACTCGTCCTTTTTGGTTTTTTTGTTGCTCTTGTTCTCGGAGCAGAGATGTTTAAATTCGTTGGAATAAAAGACGATCTTGGAGCACTTATAATGGGGATTTTACTCTCAAACACTAAGAAAGCAAACGAACTATATCAAAAACTTATAAGTTTTAAGGATTTTTTTCTTATTGGCTTTTTTCTCTCTATTGGATTAATTGGACTACCAACACTCGAGCACCTTGTTATTGCTATCATTTTAGCGGCACTCATTAATATAAAACTTATTATATATTTTCTCGTATTCACTAGATTTAAAGTGAGGGTAAGAACTGCGTTTTTTGCAACACTTGGACTGTCGAACTATAGCGAGTTCGGGCTTATCGTAATAGCAATTGCAGTATCAACAGGAATGATACCTGCCGATTGGCTCATAATTATTGCGATTGCTCTATCTATATCATTTATAGTATCATCTCCATTAAATGCTAAAGCTCATAAAATATTTGCATTTTCAAGAAAACGTCTAAAGTTTTTTGAAACAAAAATAAGACTAGAATACGATAAAATTTTTGATATTGGTGATGCCGAAATACTAGTATTTGGAATGGGAAGAATAGGTACTGCCGTTTATGATCAACTTAGTAAAAAATACGGTAAAACTGTTTTAGCAATAGATATCGATAATAATAAAGTTTTAACACATAAAATCGCTGGAAGAAACGTTTTACACGATGATGCGACCGACATTGAATTCTGGGAGTCAGTACAACGAGACCACCAAAATGCAAAACAAGTAAAAATTGTGATCTTTTGCATGGATAATTTTAACGCTAAGCTAATCGCAATCGACAGACTGCAAACTATCGGATATAAAGGAAGCATTGCTGCAACAGGTGTCCATGACGACCAAATAAGTGTTTTGAAAAGACTTGGAGTTGATGCCGCTTACAATACTTATACCGAGGCTGGAACTGGATTTGCAGACCATTTATGCCTAACAATCCCAAAAAAACTATAAGCCTTTTATCGTTTGGATGACAAATTTATAAAATCATTGTAAACAGAGAGATTAGGGAGATGTTTTTTTTTGTTTATATTTGTATCAATAAGCTTATGCAATTTTTCAAGATTGTTAGGCATACTGTAAAGAAATGAAGAAAATTAAGATCGATAAAAAATGGCTCATTGTCATTATGGGTACGCTCACTCACTTAGGTATAGGGACTGTATATGCTTGGAGTTTTTTTCAGACTCCCATCACAAAATTGTCTGGCTGGTCTAATACAGAAGTGGCGTGGGTTTTTAGCATTTCTATTTTTATGTTGGGTGTAAGTGCGGCATGGGGAGGAACAAAAATCGACAAATATGGACCACGTAAATTAGCGATTATAGGGGCTGTCTTTTATGCTTTGGGATACATCATCTCTAGCTATGCTCTAGCCTCAAATAGTTTATGGCTTTTATACCTCGCTTTTGGAGTATTAGGAGGTATTGGTTTAGGTCTGGTTTATGTTACCCCAGTTGCTACTGTATCTAAATGGTTTACAAAAAAGCAAGGTTTGGCTACAGGTATTGTAATTATGGGGTTTGGTTTGGGTGCATTGGTAATGTCTAAATTATTGGCTCCACTTTTTTTGCAATTAAGCAATGAGAATTTGAGTAAAACTTTTTTATATGTCGGGTTCACACTAATTATTATCTTGCCCTTTTGTGCCTCGTTTCTAAAATTGCCACCAAGTAATAAAACAGAAGCAAAATCCGAACAGCCTGTTGTATCGGAAAACTTATCTCCTCTCAAGTATATTTTCTCAAAATCATTTATTATCATCTGGCTCATGTTTATGATAAACGTTGTGGCTGGTATGGTTTTTATCTCCTTCCAATCGCCCTTACTACAGGATATGTTGAAACTTAGCATGCCTCCAACAACCAATTTTGCTGATGCACAGATAATGAGCATTCTCAATGGAGCTGGAGCAACACTAATTGCGGTTAGTTCTGTGTTCAACGGATTGGGCAGATTCTTTTGGGGAGCAATTTCCGATAAAATTGGACGTTTTACTACATTTAGAATCTTATTAGCATTACAAGTGCTGATTTTTGTAGTCCTCATTTTTGTTTCTAATCCAGCTTGGTTTTTTGTACTTGTTTGTATCATACTGTTGTGTTATGGTGGTGGTTTTGGGGTTATTCCTTCGCTCATTCACGATAGGTACGGAGCAAATCTAATGCCTGTTTTATATGGAGCAGCACTTACTGCTTGGGGTGTAGGTGGAATTGTTGGACCACAAATCGTGGCATTTATGAAAGACAATTATCCAGAAAATGCAGGATTGTATGCTTTTGGAATTAGTACTGTACTCTTAGTTATTGGATTCGGGCTGTCTTATTTATATAAAAAACCAAAAGCTATAAAACAGCTTACTGAATATGCGTAAAATAGTCCTAAATTGTATTTTTTAAAACCTATGTCTATGAAAATCAAGCGTTTGGGTTTTATCTGAAATTGTTTCTTATTTTTATCGGATAATGCTGATAAAAAAAGATTAAAATTTTTACTTTTGATGAAAATAATTTATTCAAATAATTTTTAATTATATGCAAAAGAAAATCAAATCAGCCTTAATCTCAGTATATCACAAAGATGGTCTTGATGTAATTGTTAAATGTCTTAATGATTATGGAGTAACAATTTATTCGACAGGTGGCACATTTAATTACATAAAGTCATTAGAAATTCCTGCTACGCAAATTGAAGACCTTACGGGATACCCATCAATACTTGACGGACGAGTTAAAACACTTCACCCAAAAGTTTTTGGAGGGATATTATCGATTAGAGATAACGAGGAACATGCTATAGAAACAAATAAATATAGTATCCCCGAAATTGATTTGGTAATTGTTGATTTATATCCCTTTGAGAAAACAGTAGAAAACGAAACTGACGAAGAAGTTATTATTGAAAAAATTGATATTGGTGGTATTTCATTAATAAGAGCTGCCGCCAAAAATTATAAAGATGTTTTGGTTGTGTCGCATCGAGGTCAATATCATAATTTACATAGTCTGTTAGAAGAAAACAAATGCTACACAGATTTAGAAACACGTAAATTGTTCGCACGTCAATCATTTGGAGTTAGTTCGTCTTATGATACGGCAATTTTTAATTGGTTCGATAAAAACAAGTTTTCTGAATTTAAAGTATCTCATTCTTGTGGCAGACCACTTAGATATGGCGAAAATCCTCATCAAAAAGCATTTTTCTTTGGAGCTTTTGAGAAAATGTTTGACCAAATACACGGCAAAGAAATTAGTTACAATAATATTTTGGATATTGACGCTGCCATTAACCTTATTAGCGAATTTGATGAAACGACAATCGCAATTTTAAAACATAATAACGCTTGTGGATTAGCTTCCCGAAATTCTCTCGTAACAGCTTGGAAAGATGCTCTTGCTGCCGACCCAGTCTCAGCTTTTGGTGGTATTATAATTTCTAATAGAATGGTTGATCAAATTACAGCAGAAGAAATAAATAAAATATTTTTCGAAATTATTATTGCTCCCGATTACACCGAAGACGCTCTCGAAATACTTAAACAAAAGAAAAACAGAATAATACTCGTCCAAAAGGAGTTTGGATTACTTAAAAATACATATAGAACAGTATTAAATGGTGTATTGGTACAAGATAGAGATGCTAAAATCGAATTAGCTTCTGATCTTAATATTGTAACAAATCAACAACCCGAGAATAACCAAATCACCGATTTATTATTTGCAAATAGATTAGTAAAAAACACCAAATCAAATGCAATAGTTCTTGTAAAAAATGCTCAGTTGTTAGCAAGTGGTACAGGACAAACATCGCGAGTTGATGCACTTAAACAAGCTATCGAAAAAGCTAAAAACTTTGGTTTCGACCTTAATGGAGCAGTATTAGCATCAGATGCTTTTTTCCCATTTAGCGATTCAATTGAAATTGCATATAAACAAGGAATTAAAGCGGTAATACAACCAGGAGGATCAATTCGAGACCAAGAAACAATCGATTTTTGTAACGAAAATAAAATTGCAATGGTTTTTACAGGAATTAGACATTTTAAACACTAAAATTTAATATTAATTTTACATGCTTTTTTACAAAGTCAGACTTGTTTTTGTCGTTTGTTTAAATTGATTAATAAATAAACCAGAAAAAACTCATACAAGAATTATTATATATGTCTAATAATCAAAGGTTTACAAAAAATGGCATGAGTTTTTTCTGGTTTGCATATTTTTTAAAGATTGTGTATATTTCACGCATATAAATTTGGACAATAATTATGGGACTTTTTTCATTTTTACAGCAGGAAATAGCAATTGACCTTGGGACAGCTAATACAATAATAATTCATAACGATAAAGTTGTCGTTGATGAACCTTCGATTATTGCACTTGACGAACGCACAGGTAAAGTCGTTGCAATTGGACAAAAAGCACAACAGATGCACGGCAAAACACATCAGGGAATTAAGACCGTGAGACCCTTACGCGATGGCGTGATTGCTGATTTTAATTCAGCCGAACTTATGATTAGGGGCATGATAAAAATGTTGAATAGAAATCGAAATTGGTTTAACCCTTCACTTAAAATGGTAGTTTGTATTCCTTCGGGCAGTACAGAGGTTGAGTTACGTGCAGTACGAGACTCCGCAGAACATGCCGGCGGTCGCGAGGTTTATATGATATACGAACCAATGGCTGCCGCAATAGGAATTGGATTGGATGTTGAAGCACCCCAAGGCAATATGGTTGTTGATATAGGTGGCGGAACTACTGAGATTGCTGTTATTTCTCTTGGTGGAATAGTATGTAATAGATCAACACGTATCGCTGGAGACGACTTTACTGACGACATTCAGGAATACATGAGACGACAGCATAATATTAAAATTGGTGAAAGAACCGCCGAACAAATAAAAATAAACGTTGGTGCAGCAATTCCTGAGCTTGAAAATCCTCCGGCTGATTATATTGTTCGTGGACCACATCAAATGACGGCCTTGCCAATCGAAATCCCAGTTTCGTACCAAGAGATTGCTCATAGTTTGGATAAATCTATTTCTAAAATAGAATCGGCTATTATGGCAGTACTTGAACTTACACCACCAGAACTTTATTCAGATATATATGTTAGAGGAATTTACCTTGCAGGTGGTGGTGCTTTGCTTAGAGGATTAGATAAACGTTTATCTGACAAAACAAATATTCCTGTACATGTTGCAGAAGATCCTCTGCATGCTGTCGCACGTGGCACAGGAATAGCACTTAAAAACGTAGATAAATTTCAATTTCTGATACGATGATTTGATAAATGAGGAACCTATTAAACTTTATTGTAAAATATTTATACACCATTGTTTTCTTATTATTTGAGATATTGTGCTTTATTCTTATTTTTACGGCAAATAACTATCATAAAGTAAGCTTCTTAAACTCTTCAAATACACTAACAGCAAGCATTACCGAACAATGGAATGGTGTTACTGAATATCTTAGACTAAAACACATTAACGACAGCATAGTTGCTGACAACGAAAGACTTAGAAATCAATTGGAGCGTTATCGAAAAGATAATATTCCTGCTATCGAAGAAAGTGGGTTCGAATACGTGTCAGCACGTGTTATAAGTGCTAATGTAAACTCAATAAAAAACTTTTTAACAATAAACAGAGGCAAAAATCATAAACTTGATAAAGAAATGGGAGTTATTAGCTCAAATGGAATAGTTGGAATAGTGTATGATTGTTCTGACAAGTATTCCTCAATTATGCCAATAATAAATCCAGATATTAAAATTAGCGTAAAATTAAAGAAAAACGATTATTTTGGATCTTTGTCTTGGGATGGCGAAAATAATAATATTGCAAAACTTGATGAAATCCCTAGTTATGTTAAGCTTGACTTAGGCGATGAAATTATTACAAGCGGACACTCATCAATATTTCCAGAAGGAATACCAGTAGGCACAGTAAGTTCCTTTACAGAAGATAAAACAAGCGGATTTTATAAAATAACTGTAAATTTACACACAGACTACAACAATATTCGTTATGTATATGTGATTATTAATAATAATTATTCAGAACAAATGAATATTAAAAATATAATAACAGAAAAAAATGATTAAACAAAACATACGTTATATAATATTATTTTTGGTATCTGTTCTAGTTCAGACACTCATTTTTGATAGAATTTATATTACCAGTTATTTCTCCGTTTATGTATATTTTTTGTTTATTCTACTATTACCTGTAAACGCAAATAAATACACAGTAATGGCATTAGCGTTTTTATTAGGCTTAAGCGTTGATATTTTTAATTCAACACAAGGCCTACATGCCGCCGCAACAGTACTACTTGCATATTTAAGACCTTTCGCATTACGCTTTTTTTCACCTCGAGACGATTATGAACCCAATAAAGACTTATCTGTTAGAAATTATGGTTTAATCTGGTTTTTAAAGTATGCTGGGGTTTTAATCTTTACACATCATTTATTTTTATTTTATTTGGAATTATTTAGTTTCTCTTTTTTCTTTTTTACCCTATTAAGAGTTGTATTAAGCAGCATAATCAGTTTGTTTTTTGTAAGTTTGGGGCACTTTCTGTTTGTTAGGGAATAATTATGAGAACTATTGAAGGCAGAAAATATACAATTATTGGAATTGTTGTCGTCCTATTTTTAATAATATGGATAAAACTTTTTAATCTTCAGATACTTGATATTTCATTAAAAATATCTTCAGACAACAATTCGCAACGCAAGATTGTTATTTATCCTTCGAGAGGATTAATATATGATCGTAATGGGGTTTTGTTAGTATCTAACGAAGCTGCCTACGACCTTATGCTTATCCCTCGCAACATAAAAGAGTTTGACACACTTTCTCTTTGCTCAGATTTAGATATAAATATTGAATGTTTTCGTGAACGTTTAAAAAATTGTCGTGAATATTCAGGATATAGACCGTCTTTATTTTATAAGCAGATAACGGCTACTCAATATGCTATACTGCAAGAACACACGTATAAATACCCCGGTTTTTTTGTGCAAAACCGAACACTACGACGGTACAAAGAAGGGATAGCTGCACATGTACTTGGTGATGTAGGCGAAGTAAGTTTAGAAACTTTAAAATCTGATTTTTATTACTCTGGCGGGGATTATGCTGGTAAAAGTGGAGTAGAGCAATATTACGAAAAAATCTTACGTGGTAAAAAGGGTGTTAAAGTATATTTAGTTGATGTTTATGGTAACATTAAAGACTCATACATGGAGGAAAAGTATGACACCTTGTCCGAGCCAGGACAAGATCTTACACTCACAATTGATACAGACCTCCAAAAATACGGAGAATATCTTATGCTAAATAAAATTGGCAGTATTGTGGCAATAGAACCTGCTAGTGGAGAAATTCTCTCGCTCGTTTCAAGTCCAGGTTATGATCCGCAATTACTTGTCGGTCGAAATAGGGGAAACAACTTTGACAGCTTAATTAATGAAAAGAGTAAACCATTGATAAACAGAGCAATATCCTCTACATATCCTCCTGGATCAGTTTTTAAATTGGCTATCGCAATTGTGGGTTTACAAGAAGGAGTTTTAAAACCTTATACATCCTATCCTTGCGACAAATCAATTGTGGGTTGTCATGGACACCCCCCTGCAAATAGTGTGGAAAAAGCCATACAATATTCCTGTAATCCTTACTTTTATTTTGTTTTTAAAACACTTGTGCAAAGAGGAATTGAAAAAAGCATATTTAAGGACGCAAGAATAGGACTCGAAATGTGGAAAGAAAAAATTGTGGCTTTGGGTTTCGATAGAGTTTATGACATTGGAATACCAGGAGTAAACAAAGGTCAAGTCCCAGGAGCAGATTTTTATGACAGACTATACGGTAAACATAGTTGGGCTTTTAGCACGATATATTCACTTGGTATTGGTCAAGGCGAATTGCTAATATCACCTTTGCAAATGGCAAACTTTTGTGCAATAATCGCAAATAGAGGATTTTATTACAATCCGCACATTGTTAAAGAAATTGATCATAATCCTACAAAAGGAACTAATACACAAAAAATATTTACCCCTTTCGACAAAAGCTATTTTGAAATTGTAGCTAATGGAATGGAAAATGTTGTAAATGAAGAATATGGAACAGGTTATTATGCCAGAATAAGCGATATCAGAGTTTGCGGTAAAACAGGAACAGCAGAAAATCCGCATGGCGAAGACCACTCTATTTTTGTTGCATTTGCTCCTAAAGACCAACCAAAAATTGCAATTGCTGTATATATTGAAAATGCCGGATTCGGCGGTGTTTGGGCTGCTCCGATAGCTCGACTAATGATAGAGCATTATATTAAAGGTGAAGTTTCGGATCTGAAACTCGAAAAACGTATCGCAGAAGAAAAATTCGTAAATAAACAAGAGACAAATGCAGAATAAGAGAGGCAATATATTAATTAACCTTGACTGGATAACTATTGCAGTATATTTTGTATTGGTTTTTCTTGGTTGGATAAATATTTATTCGGCAGTTTATGACGAAAACCACTCAAATATTTTTGATTTTACTCAGAGATACGGAAAACAGTTAATATGGATAAGTGCTGCGATATTTCTTATTTTTATTGTTCTAATTATTGATAGTAAGTTTTATTCGGCTTTTGCATACCCCTTTTATGGCGTTGGAATCACACTACTTGTTTTGGTCTTATTCGTGGGGATTGAAGTAAACACATCAAAATCATGGTTTGAAATTGGCTCTTTTCAAATGCAACCTGTAGAGTTTACTAAAATAACTATTTGTCTGGCACTAGCACAATTTTTAAGTAGCTTAAACTTTTCGTGGGAAAAACCTAAAAGCATCCTTATCCTATTTGCCTTGTTAGCTTTGCCAGTATTATTGATATTTATACAAAATGATACAGGTTCGGCTCTTGTGTTTTTTTCATTTATTTTTGTCCTTTATCGCGAGGGTTTAAACAAAGTACTATTCATTACTTCTTTTGCCCTAATTGCTTTATTTATACTCGCACTTGTTACAAATTTAGAAGTACTGGTAATCACAATATTGATTGCAAGTGTGATAGGATATTTATTAACAAGTAGTCGCAATATTAATTCTAAGATAATATTTTATTCTTTTCTACTTTACGCATCTGTCTCAATTGTATTATTAAACTATACAGATATATTTATGGGCAAAGAGATTATTTTGATTCTAATAAATGTAAGTATAGTCTCACTTCAGATGATAATAATGTTTTTGATTAACAGAAATAAAACACTAATTCTTTTTGCAGTATTACTAATAAGCGTTAGTGGATTTGTTTTTTCAGTTGATTATCTATTTTATAATGTCTTGCAAACTCATCAACAAAACAGAATAAACGAACTTTTAGGAAAAAACAATGACCCATTAGGTGTTGGATATAATGTTAACCAATCCAGAATTGCAATCGGTTCGGGAGGATTTACTGGAAAAGGATTTTTGCAGGGAACTCAAACTAAATACAACTTTGTGCCAGAGCAAAGCACCGACTTTATTTTTTGTACTATTGGCGAAGAGTGGGGCTTTATTGGAACAAGCATTGTTTTGGTTTTATTTATGTTTCTAATTGTCAGAATTATCATACTGTCGGAGCGGCAAAGATCAAAATTCTCTCGTATTTATGGATACGGTGTGGCATCAATATTGTTTTTTCATGTTGCAGTAAATATCGCAATGACAATTGGACTTGCCCCAGTAATAGGAATTCCTTTACCATTCTTTAGCTATGGGGGATCTTCGTTTTGGGCATTTACAATCCTTTTATTTATTTTTATTAAACTAGATGCCGATAGATTGCAAATTTTTAGATAATTTTGGGTAATAATTTTTTTAAACATTTTTATCAAATTTATGTTATATTAACACAAAAACTATTTCCTATGAATAAAGACATTGACATTGCAAGGCAGGCAAAAATGCTTCATATCAAAGATATTGCCTCAAAATTAGGTCTCGACAAAAATGATATTGAGATGTATGGACGATACAAAGCAAAATTGCCCTTATCTCTTATTGATGAAAAAAAAATTGGTAAAAACAAGTTGATTCTTGTAACAGCAATAACACCAACTCCTGCAGGAGAGGGAAAAACAACAACCTCTATTGGTCTTGCTCAAGCAATGAATAAGTTAGGACATAAAACAACTGTAGTTTTGCGAGAGCCCTCATTAGGACCTGTTTTTGGTATCAAAGGTGGTGCAGCAGGTGGCGGATACTCACAAGTAATTCCGATGGAAGATATAAACCTTCATTTTACAGGTGATTTTGCTGCAATAGAAAAATCGCACAATTTACTTTCGGCGCTTATTGATAACAATTTGCAAAGTAAAACTCGCAATTTGAATCTTGATCCTCGTTCAATTAAATGGAAACGAGTAATGGATATGAATGAGCGAGCCTTACGTAACATAGTTATCGGCTTAGGTGGACAAACTCAAGGTGTTCCTCGCGAAACGGGATTTAATATTACCGCCGCGTCAGAAATAATGGCAATATTATGTCTCACAAAAGATATTAATGATTTGAAAGAAAAACTTGGTAATATCTTTATAGGTTATACATACGATAAAAAGCCAATATATGCGAAAGACCTTAAAGCCAATGGAGCAATGGCGGTATTATTAAAAGATGCCATTAAACCTAACCTTGTGCAAACTCTCGAAAATACGCCTGCAATTATCCATGGAGGTCCGTTTGCTAATATTGCTCAAGGAACAAACTCTTTAATTGCAACAAAAATGGGACTATCATTAAGCGATTTTGTTGTAACAGAGGCTGGGTTCGCTTCTGAGCTTGGTGCCGAAAAGTTCTTTAATATAAAAGCTCAATACGGAAACCTAACTCCAAACGCTGCTGTTTTAGTTGCCACAATTAGAGCCTTAAAATATCATGGAGGAGTCTCTCTTAGTGATTTGGAGCAAAATAATCCAGAGGCGGTAAAAATTGGATTAGCAAACCTTGATAAACATATTGAAAATCTTGAATATTTTAATTTTAGACCTATTGTTGCCATAAATAAATTTAGTTCTGATACAGACGAAGAAATCGCTGTAATTGCACAGCATCTAGATAAAATGGAAATAAGATACGCACTAAACGATTCGTGGGCAAAAGGAAGCGAAGGAGCTCTCGATTTAGCACAAATTGTTGTTGATACTGCAAATGCTTGTACTGCATGTTTTACTCCACTTTATGACTTTAATTGGAGCATTGAAAAGAAAATTGAAACAGTAGCCAAAAAGCTTTATGGAGCAGAAGCAGTCGAATATTCCTTAAAAGCACGTAAAGACCTAAGGACAATTATTAATCTCGGTCTCGATAAACTCCCTATTTGTATTGCAAAAACACAAAAATCATTGTCCGATAAAGCAAGTTTAATAAACCGACCAACAGGTTTTATTGTTAATATTCGGGAAATTGAAATTGCGGCTGGTGCAGGCTTTGTGATTCCAATTGCAGGCGATATAATGAGAATGCCAGGATTACCAGAGATTCCTTCGGCAGAGTTTATTGATATTGATAATGATGGGAACATTACTGGATTATCATAAAAAAATAGCTTATAAAAAAACCTCTCCTAAAAAGGAGAGGTTATGATTAAAAATAACTAACTTGTTAGTTAAATAATACTTTATTAAACTCTTAGATGACTCCTTGTTCTACCATTGCAGTTGCAACTTTAAGGAAACCAGCTATATTAGCACCTTTTACATAGTTAATATAACCTGTTTCATCTGTTCCGTGTTTAACACATGCTTCGTGAATTGCAGACATGATTTGGTGAAGCTTTTCGTCAACTTCTTCAGCAACCCAAGAAATTTTCATTGCATTTTGAGTCATTTCCAGACCCGAAGTTGCAACGCCACCAGCATTAACAGCTTTACCAGGGCCAAATAATATTTTATTGCCAATAAATGTTTCGACTGCTTCTGGAGTACAACCCATATTAGAAACTTCACCAACCAACATAACTTTGTTTGCAACTAATTGTTTAGCGTCATCACCGTTAAGTTCATTTTGAGTAGCACAAGGTAAAGCAATATTACATTTTACTTCCCAAGGTTTTTTACCTGCATGGAATTCTGCACCAAACTTTTTAGCATAAGGTTCAACGACATCATTGTTAGTAGCTCTTAATTCTAACATATAGTCAATTTTTTCTCCAGAAATTCCGTTTTTGTCGTAAATATAACCATCAGGACCTGAAATAGTAATAACTTTACCACCAAATTCAGTTGCTTTTTTAGCAGCACCCCAAGCAACATTACCGAAACCTGAAATTGATACAGTTTTTCCTTTAAAAGAATCACCTTTTGTTGCTAACATTTCTTTTGCAAAATAAATTGCACCAAAACCAGTAGCTTCTGGTCTAATTAAGCTACCACCCCAAGTTCTACCTTTTCCAGTAAAAACTCCAGTGTGTTCTTGAGCAAGTTTTTTATATGTACCATACATATAACCAATTTCTTTACCACTAACACCAATATCACCAGCAGGTACATCAGTTTCAGAACCAACCATATGCCAAAGTTCTAACATAAATGATTGACAAAAGCGCATTATTTCTCTGTCAGATCTTCCTCTGGTATTAAAATCAGATCCACCTTTTCCACCACCCATAGGTAATGTAGTAAGTGCATTTTTAAAGATTTGCTCAAAACCTAAAAACTTTAAAATAGAAAGGTTAACACTTGGATGAAATCTAATACCACCTTTATAAGGGCCTATTGCTCCGTTAAATTGAACACGGTAACCAAGATTAACATGAACCTTACCTTGATCATCTGTCCAAGGAACTTTAAATGTAAGAATTCTGTCTGGTTCAATTAATCTTTCGATAATGCCATTTGCTTCAAACTGCGGATTTTCATTATAAACGTCTTCAATAGTTTCAATAACTTCTTTAACTGACTGAAGATACTCAACTTCTCCTGGATGTTTTTTTTCCAAGTCGTTCATGATTTTTTCTACATTCATATTCTTTAATTTTTAATTATTAATTTTGCCTATATGGCTTTATTTCACTACAAATTCACAGGGTAAAGTTATTATTATTTTATTAAAAAAACTAAAAACTCACAAATATAATTTGATATTATTAGTTGATATTTATCAATCATGTTTGTATGCAAACTGATTTTTCTTAATTTTGCTAACCAAAATTTTTGTAATGCAAACAGAAAAAAGCGATATTGACAGAGTATTAAAAAGCCTCGATGAAAGAAAAAAAGAACTCGATTGTTTATATAGGATTGATGAGGAGTTAAAAAACTTTGATACTGACCTATATGAGGTCTTATCTGAATTGACAAAAATCATCCCTGATGGTTGGAGATTCGCAGAAATATGCAAAGTGAAAATTACAGTTCGAGATATCGAAGCCAGTACCGAGGGATTTAAAAAAACTGAACTAAAACTCTCATCCGATTTACTAATAAATCAAGAACCTGTTGGCGAAATAATTTTATGTTATGCAAAGCCTGTTAGAGCAGAAAAAGGCATATTCCTTAGTGAAGAAAATCGATTATTTCAAACCATTGTTAGCAAATTAAACCAGTATCTCTCATATCGAAAACTCAAAAAAATATATTCGGAGAATGTTAAAAGCAAATTTAAACTAAATAACACAGAATATGATTTTATCGAGTACCTTTCAAGTTTGCATTTAACAAAAGAAGAAATTACTTTAATCACAAAAGTACAGATTGATTTTAAAAAAGGTGAAACAATTTGCAAACAAGGTTCTTTCGCATCATTTATTATGATACTTAAAAATGGTTTGGTAAAAGCTACAATAGAAAACTCTCACTACAAAAGTCATATCTTCAAAATTACCACTCCCTTTAACATAATCGGATTGTCAAGTATGTATAATGACAATTATTATCATTTTAGTTGTCAGGCTTTAGAGCCATCAAAACTATACCTTATTGAGTACAGTAATTTTATTAAAATCATTCAATCAAACCCAAAATTTTCTATTGAAATAATGAAAATGTACTCAAACTCACTGCAAGGAGTTTACGACAAATTGGGCAGTATAGCTAACAAACAAGCCTTAGGTAAAGTTTGCGATTCGCTAATATATTTATCCGAAAAAGTCTTTAATTCCCACGTTATCGAAACAAGTATTACACGAAAAGATCTCGCCGAACTTTCTGGATTAGCAACAGAAAATCTTGTGCGAATTCTATCCGAACTTAAAAAAGACAAAATAATTTCTATAAATAATAAATCTATCGAAATCTTAAATATTGAGATGCTAAAAATGTTAGGAAACTTAGGATAAATGAAATTACCTCGTAATCAACATTAAATTAATTTCAAGATTTTTTCTGCTTTTATATGGTTGAATTAAAAAAAATTGTATATTTGATACAATTTAAGCATAGAAAAATGAAAAGTATCTACAAAATTTTGGCATTCTTCATTATATTTGGTGCATGTACGCCGCAGACCTACTATCAGTTAGTTGAAACAGAATCAAAGGATTTAGTAAAACACTTAGATTATCTGAGTTTTGAAAATGATGACTTACAAATATCGTATGATTTTTGGGGCGATAGAGGAAGTGGAAGTTTTATTGTTTTTAATAAAACAGATAAAGATGTTTTTATAGACCTTAAACGTTCACACCTAATAATTAATGATTTTGCTCACACTTATTTCCAAAATCGAATTTACGAAACTCCAAAAATATCGTTCTTTAGTGCTGCTAATGAGGAGGAAATAAAGGAGCAGAAAAAAATCAAATTTCCTGGTATTACCCCAAAAACAATTACTAACCAAGCGGCAGATGTAGTAAAATTTAACGAAGAGCGAATAATCTGCATACCACCAAATTGCTCTCAATTTGTTTTTGGTTTTTACTTACAAACAGAGCTATATCGCAATTGTAACTTAATTCGCTTCCCAAAACCTAAAGAATTAAGCTCTCAAGAGTTTTCGTATGAAGAAAGTCCTCTACAATTTCGAAATCGAATAACATACTCTTTTTCGGAGGACATTACGAACTATAAAAGTATAGAAAACGAATTTAGAGCTGTAAAAATTACAAATTATCCCGAAAATGGTTTTCTTGGTAGTGAGTACCCAAAATTCTGCAACGACAGTAGCTCATTAAAAACAACAATATTTATTTTCAGTAACAATACCTCTTATTACTTTAAATATAAACTGGATCCTGGAACAATAAAACACTAAGCTTATTGCTGTAAATAGCATCTATAAGAAAGCTTAAGCCAACATTTGAATTTCTTCAAGTTCTAATTAACATATTTTATAATTTGATAATAGATAAAAGAAACTACCATTTTTATTATTTAAATCAATAATGTGGAATTAGTAAAAAGTTTTTATTAATTTTAGATTTTCAAAAGTGCAAAAGTGCATTGAAAATTAAAATAATTACAATATAATATATGGTAGCAGCCTTTATAAACGAGACTACACCTAGCACGGGCGATTGCAAACAATTTGCAAATAAAACTGTTAGCTTTACGCATAGAAGAAACACTAATAAATTTACGATTATGATTTTTTACATAAAAAACCAATAAATGCAAGACAAAAAAATTAATAATATTGAGAACATTCCTGTAAACAGGGAAGAGGCAATAGAATTTTCTGAGCTTGATTTTCAAGACACTGAGTTTGATCAATTAATGAGCAAACGAATCCTAAAAGTTTTGCTAATTTGTAATAATTATGACAATTTCATGCTCGAAGAAGATGGGCGAATTGACGAGCAAATTTTTAATGAGTATATGACACTGGGGCTTAGATACCCACCAATGTTTATTAGAGTTGATTCTCCCGAAAAGGCATTTGAAAAACTCCAAAATAAAGATATTGATTTGGTAATAACCATGCTGAATATTACCAATGAAAACGCATTTGAGTTATCAAAAAAGATTAAAAGCAGATACAAAAAAATACCAATCGTTGTATTAACGCCCTTCTCTAGAGAAATTACAAAAAAAATTGGAAAAGAAGACCTAAGTGCGATTGATTATGTGTTTTGTTGGTTAGGAAACCCAGACATTATGCTTGCTATTATTAAACTAATAGAGGACAAAATGAATGCCCCTCACGATATTATCGAAATGGGAGTGCAAGCGGTAATTTTGGTAGAAGACAGCATTAGGTACTATTCTAGCATGTTGCCAATACTTTACAAAATCTTTTTTATCCAATCGCAAAGAGCATCCATCGAAGGAGCTAACAACCACCAGCAAAACTTACGAATGCGTGGACGACCCAAAATATTGCTTGCCACAAATTACAACGATGCAATGGATCTGTTCGAGAAATATCAAGAAAACATATTAGGCGTATTTAGCGATGTGAGATATAAAATCGATAATGTAATTGACAAACAAGCAGGAATAAAATTATGCAAAAAAATACAATCAATTGATCAAAACGTACCTTTATTATTATTGTCGTCCGAAAGTCATAATAAAGAACTTGCCGAAGAAATTAATGTCGATTTTATTGGAAAATATACCAAAAACTTTTCGTTTGAACTTAGAAATTTTATTATAAAAAACCTTCATCTTGGAAGTTTCCATTTTTATTGCCCTGCTAAAGGAAAGGTTATTTGCACGGCAACAAATTTAAAATCTTTTCAAGAACTAATACTAAAAGTATCTCCCGAATGCCTTGAATATCATGTAAGTAAAAACCATATTACAAAATGGCTTAATTCAAGATCATTGTTTTTATTAGCGCGTAATTTTAAGCATCTTACACTCGAACATTTTGAAAATATTGAAGATATACGCAATTTTATTCACGTGGCTATCTCCAATTATAGACATAATAGTGGAAGAGGAGTTATTACAAAATTTGAACAAAATACATTTGATTCATACTCAATATTTTCGAGAATTGGAGAGGGATATATAGGAGGCAAAGCACGTGGACTTGCGTTTACCGATTTATTAATTAAAAAATATAAACTCCGAAAAAAATATGATAAAGTTACAATAACAATACCGCGAACTGCGATATTATGTACCGATATTTTTGACGAATTTATGGAGGCAAATAAACTGTACGACATTGGAACCTCAAATTTAAGTGATGAGGAAATTTTACAACATTTTGTAAATGCAAAATTGCCAAACAGGATATTTACTAGCCTATATTCATTTATTTCATATACAGATAATCCAATTGCAATAAGATCATCAAGCCGACTCGAAGACTCTCATTATCAGCCGTTTGCAGGAGTGTATTCAACTTACATGATTCCAAATGTCGTTACTGATAAACATTTCACAATAAAACTATTAACAGAAGCAATAAAAAGCGTTTACGCATCAGTATTTTACAAAAACTCAAAAGCGTATATGGCGGCTACTGCAAATGTTATTGACGAAGAAAAAATGGGCGTTGTACTACAAGATGTTTGTGGAACAACCTATAAAGATAGGTTTTATCCGAGTTTCTCTGGTGTGGCAAGATCAATAAATTTTTATCCTATCGAACCCGAAAAATCAGAAGACGGTATTGTTAATATCGCACTTGGACTTGGAAAACACATTGTTGACGGGGGTAAATCATTGCGTTTTTCTCCAAAATTCCCCGCAAATACTTTGCAATTATCAACACCAGACCTTACACTTAGAGATACACAAAAGTTCTTCTTTGCACTTAGCCTCGACCCTCATAAATTTGTTCCTTCGATAAACGAAGACGTTAATATTATTAAACTTGAAATAAATGACGCCCATGCAGACAATGCTTTAAGACACATCGGCTCTACTTATGACATGAATAGCCATATAATTACAGACAGCATTATGTATGACGGCCGAAAACTAATAACTTTTGCTAATATTTTGAAACATAATTCTTTCCCTCTTAGCGAAATTCTTATCGATTTTATGAAAATTGGCAAAATGGAAATGAATAATCATATTGAAGTCGAGTTTGCAGTAAATTTCCCTCCAAAAGAAAGCCAGGAAAAAACAATATTCTCTTTATTGCAAATTCGCCCAATTATTGAAACAGACCAAGATGTTGACATCAACCTCGATAATATTGATACAAATAAAACAATCTTATACTCTGAATCAGTTTTAGGCAATGGCATTTATTCAAATATAAAAGATATTATTTATGTCAAAACGCAAAACTTTAACTTTCAAAACAACTTTAAAACAGTCGAGCTGATTGATAAACTTAATAAAAGCTTTATTGCCGAAGACAAAAACTATGTTTTAATTGGACCTGGCAGATGGGGATCTTCAGACCCATCCTTAGGAATACCAGTAAAATGGGCTAATATATCAGAAGCGAGAATAATAGTCGAATCTGGATTAACTAATTATAGAATAGACCCAAGCCAAGGCACGCATTTCTTTCATAACTTAACATCTTTTAAGGTAGGATATTTTACTATTAATCCTTTTCTCAATGATGGACTTTTTGATGAAGACTATCTTAATAATTTAGAATGTGTTTACGAAGATGATATTATTCGACATGTTAGATTTGATAAAGAGTTAAAAATTGAAATCAATGGCAAAACAAGCAAAGGCGTGGTGTATAAGAATAAATAAACCCAGTTATGTTGCATATTGATATAATTGATATATTTTTGCACTCCGATTTGTAATAAACAGCGAATGATAAAAGTTCTATATATTTCGTATGATGGCATGACCGATCCCTTAGGTGAATCGCAGGTAATCCCTTATTTGAAAGAGCTTAGTAAACAAGATATTAAAATTACAATACTCTCTGCCGAAAAGCAAGCTATTTTTGAATCGCGAAAAAATTACATACAAAACATCTTAAATGAATCTAATATTGAGTGGGTACCAATTACATACACAAAAAAACCCCCAGTAATTTCGACAATCATTGATATTAGAAAAATTTACAAAAAAGCTGTGAAAATATACCAAAACGAACTCTTTGACATTGTGCATTGCAGGTCGTATATCTCAGCTTTTGCAGGATTAAAACTTAAACAAAAATATGGCGTAAAGTTTCTTTTCGACATGCGTGGATTTTATGCCGATGAGCGGATTGATGGCAATTTATGGCCTCAATCAAATCTAATTTATAAACAAGTTTACAAATACTTTAAAAATAAAGAAAAAGCTTTTTTTTCAAATGCAGACTATACAATCAGTCTTACTTATGCCGGAAAAGATATTATTCACAATAAATTTGGCTTTACTGATATTCCTATCGAAGTTATTCCGTGTTGTGCCGATACAAATTTATTTGACTATAGAAACATCAACAATACAGAAAAACAAGAGCTACAAACTGAATTAAATATCAATGAAAATGATTTTGTTTTATCGTATCTTGGGTCTTTAGGAACATGGTATATGCCCGAAGAAATGATGAAATTATTTTCAATTTTATTAAAACATAAACCCAATGCAAAATTCCTTATAATCACAAAAGACAATCAAGACTTAATACTTGATCTTGCAAAAAAACACAAGATAAACCCAAAATATTTAATTATACGTTCGGCAAACCGCAAAGAAGTCCCTCTTTTACTTTCTTTAAGCCAAATATCAATATTTTTTATTAAACCTGTTTTTAGTAAAAAAGCATCGTCTCCAACTAAACTTGCCGAAATATTAGGCATGGGAATACCTGTTATTTGTAATGCAAATGTCGGAGATATTGATAAATTTGTACCCGAAAATAATTTAGGAATTATGATAGATTCTTTTGACACAGAATCATTAAATAATGCGTGTCAGCAAATAGACAATTTAATTAAAATTGATAAGAAGCATTTAAGGTCTGTTTCGGTAGGATTGTTTTCGCTTGATAAAGGTGTAAAACTATATTTTGGTGTCTATAAAAAACTAATGAGTGAATGAAAAAAATACTGGCAATAGTTCAACACCGCAAAGACAGATCTCCTGGACAAAGGTTTAGGTTTGAGCATTATATTCCAATTCTCGAAAAAAACGGCTATGAAATAATATTCTCAAATATCATTAGCGAAAAAGATGATGAGATCTTTTATTCAAAAAGAAAGTATTTTAAAAAGCTTTTGATTGTAATTAAGGCTTTTGCACATCGCCTAAAGGACATCAAAACTGCAAAAAACTGTGATATTATTTTTATTTATCGCGAAGCATTTATGTTAGGTGCAACATATTTTGAAAAACGCTTATCAAAATTGGACGTTCCAATAATTTTTGATTTTGATGATTCGATTTGGTTAAACGATACCAGCGAAGGAAATCAAAATTTAGCATGGTTAAAAAAGCCACAAAAAACTGCCAAAATTTGCAAACTTAGTGATTTAGTAATAGTTGGAAATCATTATCTTGCTAATTATGCGAAACAACACAATCCGAATGTTGAAATAATTCCTACAACAATAAATACTGATTATCATAAACCTGAATGTAATAAAATAGATTCAGACCGTATTTGCATTGGCTGGACGGGAACAACTACAACGCTTAAACATTACTACACAGCAATTCCTGTTCTAAAAAAAATAAAAGAAAAATATGGCGAAAAAGTTTATTTTAAAGTAATTGTTAACTCTAAAAATTGGACACAAGATTTAAATGTAAAACTTGTAAACTGGACAAAAGAGCAAGAAATAGAAGACTTGTGCGAATTCGACATTGGCATCATGCCTTTACCTGATGATGAGTGGAGCAAAGGGAAATGTGGCTTTAAAGGCTTGCAGTGTATGGCTCTTGGCATTTCAGTTGTAATGTCTCCAGTTGGTGTAAACTCCGAAATTATTGAGAATGGAGTAAACGGTTATTTGGCCGAAAAAAATGAGGTTTGGTTTAATTATTTATGTCAATTAATAGAATCATCTGAATTACGAAAAACTATAGGAAATACTGCAAAGAAAACCGTAGAAGAAAAATATTCTGTTAATGTTTGGGAAAAACGAGTTTTGGGATTGTTTGAAAAATACTGTTCGTAAATTTTATTTATCTATTAAACAATTGTTATATGCAAATCCGAGTGCTGCTATAATCCGAGTGTTGCTATAATCTTTATTTAAACGTAATCAACTGTTGAGGCTCAATAATAACTTCTAATAAATAATTCAAGTCTGCATAATTTCTGGCAGAGCTATACATATAATATTCAGGTTTTTCTACAAGCATACCTTTAACAGTGGTTTGGAAATCTTTACTGACGTTTACATTGCCTGCAATTTACTTGCAGAAATAGGATTTGATTTTTTGGCGGCAATGTAAAGTCGAAATTTATCACTGTACTCGGATTGCAAATAAATCCGAGCGAGCGGTAAGTATAAAACCGTTCGCTCGGCTTTACAATCCGAGTGTTGCTATAATCTTTATTTAAACGTAATTAACATTTGAATAGAGGAACAAAACAATTCATTTCCACAATCATCTATTAACAGTACAATAATTTGAGTTTTATTTTTACATTTGTGCTTTCTTTAAAATCACTATTATGGAAGGTGCTGTTTCAGATGCTACAACAAAAGGAGTTCAGGTTAAAAGTAAACCAACAAATTACCCAGCTTTAATAATATTAGTAACTGTGTTTTTTTTCTGGGGATTTATTGCTGCTGGGAATTCAGTTTTCATTCCTTTTTGCAAGCATTATTTTAGTCTTGACCAATTTCAAAGTCAGCTAATTGATTTTGCTTTTTATTTAGCATACTATATTGGGGCTTTAGCATTGTTTGCTTATGGAGCCTTTGGAGGCAATGATCCTGTAGCAAAAATGGGATATAAAAAATCTATTGTTGTTGGATTGTTATTATCTGCCATTGGAGCAGGAGTAATGATTTATGCAGTTAGTATTAATACTTTTTTAGGAATGCTTATCGGACTTTTTATTGTCGCATTAGGTTTCTCCCTACAACAAACTGCTGCCAACCCGTTTGCAATTGCACTTGGTAATCCTGCTACAGGTGCAGGACGAATAAACTTTTGTGGTGGCGTAAACTCATTTGGTACTGCAATAGGTCCAATAATTGTTGCAATTGCTTTATTTGGCTCAACAGCCGCTATTACTGACGACAAAATTGCTTCGCTTGGACTTGATAAAGTAATGATTTTATATTCGGCTGTAGGTTTATTGTTTTTATCAGCAGCAGCATTGTTTTTCTTTTCAAAAAAAGTTCCTGCTGGAATATCAACCGAAAAAACCGAAAAATCACAAAAAGCTTTTTATGCACTTATAATACTCACAGTTTTATTGATTTTAATGTTTGCACCAGTATTTCAATCATACACTAAAGATACTGCACATTTAACAAAAGAAGCACTTTTACATCTTGAAACTTATCGCATGGCATGGTTGTTTGGAGCACTTGCTGTGGTAGTAATATCCTTATTAGTTATCAAATCAAGAGCAACTAAAAAACCTAAAGGTTGGGGTGCAATGCAATATCCACAACTTGTGTTGGGAATGCTTGCTATTTTTGTTTATGTAGGTGTCGAAGTTGCCATTGTTAGTAATTTTGGTGAGTTATTGCAAAAACCCGCTTTTGGCGGATATAAAGCCAGCGAAGTAGCTCCTTTTATTTCGATGTATTGGGGAAGTTTAATGATTGGTAGGTGGACAGGCTCACTTGCTGCATTTGAATTAAAATCTAAACCTACAAAAATACTAATGATAGTTGTCCCACTTGTGGCATTTGGAATAGTTTTGGCTGTAAATGCAATTTCTCAATATGATATTAAACCATTGCTGTATTATGTAGTGCTTGTTTTAGTACAGATAGGTGCATTTACATACACTAAGAACAAACCTGCAAAAACTCTTATGACTTTCGGTATTCTCGGAATGATAATGATGATGATTGGTATTTTTACTACTGGACAAATTGCAGTTTATGCATTTATGAGTGGCGGACTATTCTGTTCAATAATGTGGTCTGCTATTTTTAATCTATCGCTTGCAGGTTTAGGCAAATATACAACTCAAGGTTCTGCATTTTTGGTTATGATGATACTTGGTGGAGCGGTTTTACCTCCAATGCAAGGTAAAATAGCCGACTTTTTACAATCAGGTTCTAATGTTGAAGGCTTTGGAATACACATGTCGTATTGGTTACCAGTAGTAGCATTTGCATATCTTACATTCTTTGCTTATTATGTAAATAAGTTACTTAAAAAACAAGGAATTGATTATGATGGTGCTATGTAAATTACGTGAGTATTAAGGATTGTACAAGAATAAAAAACTATTGCTCAATAAAATTCAGAACTTTTGATTTATTCGCAAATCAGCAATCCTCAGATTTAAAAATTAAGAACCAATTCTTTTGTATTATTAACCTGAGTTCGATATACTTTTTGAGTTCAGGACGCTTAGAAATAGTAAGATTCTATCAAAAAGGACTTTCTTCGATTGCTTTTTCTAAACTTTTCGCCATTAAGATAAAATCATCAACAGATAATTCTTTAATATACAACAGCCCATGAGTTGCACGAATTAAAGGATGTTCATTTTCATAGAAGAAATCTTTTCCTAAGAGTAATTGAATTTGTTTGAGTTGATTTACCCAGATTTTTTGAGTTAATTCATTAAACTTCCCATCATACTCAAAACTCGGAAACGAAGCTTTTACTTGGCTCATATAACTTTCAGAAAATGAATTTTCTAAAACATTCAATGAATTTAATGAAACTGGAACAATAATATCAGCATCTGAAGGCTCAAATTTAAACCAAACATTTCTATAACCAATAATTTTTAGATGCGAAAGATCTTCTTCTTTTTGCCACTCCGTTATTGCACCAGCAATTGCTTGTAAAACTTTGTAATGCGTGTCTGGTCCGCTTCCTTCGGGATCCATAGCCAAGCTAATAATAGACGGTTTATATTTCCTAAATTCTTCTAATACTGGAAGCATGTCGCGATTTTTTTCGGGTAATTCAGTAAAAATATCTCCTTTATAAAACCCCAATCGTAGATGATGTATATTTTTAATTGGCGTACCAAAATGTGCCCACACAAGCTCTTCTTCAAACTCACGAATCATTCCTTTCATTTCTTGAATCTTGGGTGAGTTTTTTGCTCCATCATAACTACTTTCTAATTCTAATATTATTTCTTCTATTATAAAATTTAAATGCAACTTATCTTTTATGCCCCATATTCCAACTATAGAGCGAATTACTCGATGGCACAATCCTCTTTTCTTACCATGCTCATTTCTACTTGCAACAGAACCAAGAAAATGATATACGTCTTTATTCCATTTATGCTTATATCCACATTCAAAAAAGTCAGCATAATTTAACATCTGCACTTTACCTCTTCTAATAAAACTTTGACATTCTCTCAGCACTTCGATTGCAAAATGATTGGTAACTGCTGTAAAACCCGAAGTTAAAACAGAAAAATGTATTTCATTTTTTGCTGAACGAATTTGACGATTAATATAAGGCATAATTCCCAACATAATATCATCATGATGAGGACCAGTATGATAAATAAGCTTATTGTCTTCGGTTTGCATTCCCTTATATAATTTGGCTTCAATCGAATCAATAACAGACTGAACTGTATTCAAATTTAAGTTTGGTATTTTACTGGTAAAAGGGTCTTTTTTAAGGTCTTCGATTGTTAAATGATGGGCATATTTATTAATTTTTTCACAAAGATCTATTATTGACTTTTCTGTTTTTGCATGTGTCCAATCTCCATCATTATAATATTGATTAATACTATCTGACAACTTACTAGCAGCACCCTTTGTAAGATAGAACCTACTGTTTTTTTGACGCTGAAGGACAGTTGCTGGGTAAATTGTATTTGGACTACTTTCGAGAGCTTTTTTTACAATATCTGCTTTAGCTTCACCTGCAGCAAAAATAATAGAGACTGCATCTGGATTATAAGTAATTGTGTTTAATCCAATTGTAATAACAAGTCGAGTTTTAGAAATTTCTATTCCCCCTAAATCGCCTGCAGCAACCGCCTGAGTTTCAAAATTAGTTTTTGTTAAGCGTGTAGTGGAATAATGGTCTGAGCCGCGAGTGTTAAACGCAATATGACCATCAGGACCTATCCCTCCCAAAAAGAAACCTATACCTCCCTTATTTCTGATTTGTTGTTCATAATTAAAGCACCAATTATCAATCATAAAAATTGATTTTTGCTGTAATTTTTCATGATATGTATTTGGTTCACGAAATCGTAAAGATAAGTCTATTGTTGCATCAGGAAATACTTCTGAATAATGTTTGTTTTTTACTAAAGGAATTAAATTAGCATTTATAAATTGAGCTTTTTTCACATCTAAGCCCAAACCATTGATATAGTACTTCATAACATAGTTGTGAAAACTATTGTGCTGCTCTGGATTAATTGGATAAAACTCATCTATTTGAACAAATTGCAAGCCTCGTAAATCTGGTTTAAGCATATCTCCCAAACCACACTGAGAACGAATTTCTTTGCTTTTTGCTATATTCCAATTTTGCAGAAAAAACTGTATGTATTTGATAAAATACTCTGGAGTTTTACCAGTTGGCAAACTAATAACACCTTCAGGATTTTCATTAACCCATTCCAAAAAGCGAAGTGAGGTCATAAGCCCTAAATTTGGAAAATTATCAACCACTATGTATGGGATTTTTGTTCCTAACTCACTGACATTTGATAAATTAAAAAAAGCTCGTTCGACTTTAGATGTAAATATAGTATCCATTTGTATTCTTAGTGTTATTTATAATAGGTACAATGTATGCGAAATATGTTTTCTTTTCATACTGTCCGGTTTTTTACAAATTTACAAAATATTAAATCAATTGGATATGTTTTTAATATAAAACATTATAAACGAAATTTATTCTGTTTTTTAAATTAATTATTTATTTATGAGCATCAGTATCGGACAATTGCAAATATATTTAATCATCGACTAAACTGCTATTATTCGGTTACAAGAACTAACACTTTATCATAAATTTGTTGAACCTGTCATACATTCCTGACTTCGTGTTATAAAACATAATTTTTATAGTTTTGGTATGTAAATTTAATTTTATATTTGTAATTAAGTATTATGTTATTTTTGTATTGTTTTTGCACAAATTCAAAAGGGTACTTTTTTGTGTAAAAATAAGTTTTTTAAAGGCCCTAATTATTATTAAAACCAAAAAAAATGAAACTTAAAAATTTTACAATTTTATTGGTAGTGCTTACATTTTTAAGCATAGGATTATTTTCTCAATTTTCTGTAAACGCTGATGTAGTGGTTCCAACAGCATCAAATTCTAATATGTATTTAGGTATATCAGGAACATATTTGCATGATGTAAATGGTGCATTATCTATTGGAGGTAATACTGGTTTTCGTATGCTGTTAAAACAAAATGTTACAGGTTTTCAAATCCCAATTATGGCTGATGTTCGATATTATGTTAATAGTGCAAATAATGGGTTTTATCCTGAGGCTCTTATCGGGCTTATGATTTCACACTATTCTTATTCTGTATCTTTATTTAGTTCAACTATTAATACTACGAGAACAAATTTCGCACTTGCTTTTGGTGCTGGATACAAAATTGATGATGCAATAGATATTTCTGCTCGTTTTGAAATTATTCCAGTGAAAGGTGGTAATGCAAACTGTGTTGGGTTTAGAGTGGGATACTGGTTTTAATACTGATGTAATATCAAAATTATTTTAGTTTACGCTATAAAATAAATTAACGAATATTATTCTTATTTATAGAATAGCATTCGTTAATTTTTATTTTATCATTACGCTTTGTATTAAAAAGATTTTTAAAATTATAAATTATATTTCTAAATCAGCTTTTGTTATTCTATTTGGTAAAAGATGTGTCAAATCTCCATTATTCTTATAAACATCTCTTATAATACTGCTCGAAATAAAGGTGTGTTCGGGTCTTGCCAAGATAAAGACAGTTTCGATTTCTTCGTTTAACAATTTATTTGTTTGTCCAATAGCTCTTTCAAATTCAAAATCTGCCGAAGTCCTTAAACCTCTAAGAATAAATTTACAATTATGCATTTTTGCAAAATCAACAGTTAGTCCAGTATATGAAACGACTTCAACTTTTGGATCCCCCTTAAATACTATTTTTATTAGTTCAATTCGTTTACTTAGACTTAACATTGTAGTTTTTGAGATATTATCTCCAACCGCAATAATTATGTTGTCAAAAAGAGGTAAGGCTCGCTCAACTACCGATTCGTGTCCTGCTGTAAATGGGTCAAATGAGCCTGGAAATATTGCTTTGCGTTTTGTCATTTTTCAGAAATTTTAGACCATGAGTCTCTTAATGTTACAGTGCGATTAAATATTGGGTGTACGGGTTTTGAGTCTTTGTCAACACAAAAATATCCTTTACGTTCAAATTGAAAACTTTGGCCAGGACAAACATCTAACATACATCTTTCTAATTTCGCAGTAATTGTTTTAAGTGAGTCTGGATTTAGATAATCTACATAAGTTTTACCATCATCGGCATCATCTGGGTTTTCTTTAACAAAAAGTCTATCATACAAACGTATTTCGGCGTCAATGCAAGTTTTAGAATCAACCCAATGAATAGTTCCTTTTACTTTACGTCCATCGGGAGATTGCCCGCCTCGACTTTCGGGGTCGTAAGTACAATGCAATTCTGTAATATTACCAGCATCATCTTTTATGACATCCTCACATTTTATAAAGTAAGCATATCGCAACCTAACTTCGCCACTGGGTTTTAAACGAAAGAATTTTTTTGGACCGTCTTCCATAAAATCTTCTCTCTCAATATATATTACTTTACTAAAACTAAGTTCGCGCTTGCCAGCCGACTCATCTTCAGGATTATTAGTTGCCTCAAGCTTTTCAGTTTTATCTTCGGGATAATTTGTTATCACAACTTTTAAAGGGTCAAGTACTCCCATAACTCTGTTAGCTTTTTTATTAAGGTCTTCACGAACCATATATTCTAACAAGCCAACATCAATCATGTTTTCTCTTTTTGCTACACCAATTCTATCGGCGAAATTGCGAATAGACTGAGCTGTGTATCCTCTACGGCGCATACCACTAATAGTTGGCATTCGAGGATCATCCCAAGCACTTACATAATTATTATTTACCAGTTCTAGCAATTTTCTTTTACTCATAACTGTATATGTGAGGTTTAATCTTGCAAACTCAATTTGACGCGGTCTTTTACCTGTAGTATCTATCTGCTCCAAAAACCAATCATATAATGGACGATGCACCTCAAACTCCAAAGTACAAATGGAATGTGTTATACCTTCGATATAGTCGCTTTGTCCGTGAGCATAATCGTACATTGGGTATATGCACCATTTGTCCCCTGTGCGATGGTGGTGCTTTCTCATTATTCGATACATAATTGGATCGCGCATGTGCATATTTGGAGAGTTCATATCAACTTTAGCTCTTAACACCATGCTGCCGTCTTCATGTTTGCCATCTTTCATCTCCTGAAATAAGTTAAGGCTTTCCTCAATAGGACGATTTCTATATGGACTTTCAATTCCTTTTGTTGTTGGATTTCTGCGTTGTTCGCTTATTAAGTCGGGAGTTTGTTCGTCTATATATGCTTTTCCGTCTTTAATTAACATAACTGCCCAATCGTAAAGTTGGTCAAAATAGTTGGAAGCGTAAAACAAATTGTCATACTCAAAACCAAGCCATTTAATATCTTCAATTATTGAATCAACATATTCGGTTTCTTCTTTTGATGGATTTGTGTCATCAAATCTCAAATTAGTTTTACCATTGAAAGTCTTTTTTAATCCAAAATTTAGACAAATTGACTTTGCATGACCAATATGTAAATATCCATTTGGCTCTGGCGGAAAACGTGTCAAAATACTATCGTGCTTACCAGTTTTAAGATCGTCAGTTATTATTTGTTCAATAAAATTTAGGCTCTCTTTTTTTTCTTCCATGTTGTTATGTATTTTTCTATTTGCAAAGATAATCCTAATTTTTTATGATGCAATTTTAAATGTTTTGCGAAAAAGTCTATCCAATAAAAAAAACATTCGCTTGAATTACCAATCTGAGCGAACATAAAAAATCATCAAAGATGGAATATTTACAATCTTAACTTTTTAAAATAACAATAGAACCAATGGAACTTAAAGCGTCATTGATATAAGAATATATATATATATATATAATATCTCTTAAAGCATTTTGAATAAACCATAAACAGGAGTATATTTAAATTTTATTGTTCCATGAACCATAAAACTTATTGCATTTGCAACTTTAGTAACAATGTTATTCATTAGTCGTGGGCAAGTTATTGAAAGCTAAGCATTGTTAAGTTACCGACCTTTTCGGAATACAAATAAAAGACAATGCTGTCTGAAAACATTTTGCATATGACAGGTCAGAATAAGCCGAAGAGACCTTAAATCCAAGTAGGAGTAATTAAAAATTTTAGCAAAATGAAAAAATGCAAAGAATTGATTTTAAAATTAATTTTGTTTACTGTAATATGCCAAATTAGCATTTTTGCATTTGCACAAAATTTTAGTAGTGGTGCATATTTAAACTCAAGTAACCAAAGTGCCATTTTTAATAATAAGTCTGATTTTCTAAAACCACAAAAGTTAATGTTTTCAGGATGGGAATATGGAGTATTTTTAGATTACAGAATAAGCAATAACTTTTCTCTAAAAACACGAATTGGATATAGTCAGAATAGCTTAACCTTGTCTAATTCATTCATCTCATCTTTTCAATACAATAATATTCCCATTAACATTGTTGCAAAATCAACTGTGTTGAGTTTCTCAAATTTTGATATTTATATAGAAAATGGCATGTCGATGGCTTTTTGCAATTCATACAGCTATAATCGAGTAATTGGAGGGTCTAACAGTAATTTAACTGGTACAATTTCGGACTTTAATTTCACTAACAATGTGTCTTATGGATTTATTAATGGATTTGGAATATTATTTCGAATCAAGTCTAAATTTGAGATAGATGTTTTTGCTAATTACTATTCAGGAATAAATAAAGTTTGGGAAAACAACAGTATTTCAATTAACGAAGATGGGAGAATAAATACTTACACTGTTTCCAGTAACGGATCAAGCTTAAATATTGGTTTAGGTTTGGGATATTGTTTCTAACTATAAATCATTTTCTAATTATTTTAATGAGGGGATTCCCTCCCCCGTTCGCTCAGGTTTAGCTTTGTTGTATTTGCTATTGCTCGGATTGCAACCGAGCAATAGCAAATACAACAATCCTAAAACATCACATAATAATTCATTTTATAATTATCTTATCCCAAATGCGATGCAACATGTTCGGTTAATTTACCAAGCGAATTAACATAACTTCCAAATTCGTTATCGTACCAGCCCATAATTTTGGCATGAGTAACAGGAATATTTACATTTTGAGCGTTTTTAACACCAGCCATTTCTAAAATTTCGGCAGGTAATTTTAAAAACCCTGTTCTTGTATGTATTTCGTTACCTTCAATTACTACCGCAGCATTGTATCCCAACATATCGGCAGATACTGATTGCTTTTCTGAAAAATGCAATAAACCTTTTTGAGGCCCTTTTGCCATCATATCATAAATGTTCTTTATGTATTCGGCATTTAACATTGGCATACCATTTTCGTCAAGACGTGAGTTAAATGTTATGTTTAAAGCAATTAACGAAACTGTTGAAGTTGGTATTCGGATTGAATCAGCCATAAAACCAAAATTAATAATTTCGGGTAGTACTTTTTCGAGAGTTTTAGCCGCTCCAGTTGTAGATAAAATAATGTTATTTAAAACAGATCTATTTTTACGAAGGTCGGATGCTCCAGTTGCAGGAACAGAATCTAAAACACTTTGTGTATTAGTTGCTGCATGAACTGTGGACATCGAAGCCGTTAGAATATTATTAGTTTCTTTATCTTCAAGTAATGGATTTATCATGTGAGCAAGCCCAGTAGTTGTACAACTTGCAGCCGATATTATGTGTTGTTTTAATGGATTGTAATCGGAATGATTTATCCCATATATAAATGTTGGGAAATTTTTATCATCCTCGGCTGTTGCATTTTTAATTTTAAAAGGAGCACTCACAATTACCTTTTGTGCTCCAGCGGTTAAATGACCTTGCACACTACCCGACTGGTGGTTTGCGGCAACAGTTGGGTCTAAAAACCTGCCAGTACAATCTACTACAATGCTTACTCCTTCGTTTTTCCATTTTATGTCCATTGGATTACGATCTACAGTCAAAAACTTTACTGGATAACCATCAATCTTAATGTAGAACTTTTCTCTATCACAAATTTCAAAATTACATGTTTTTCCCGAATGTCCATACAAAAAATGATCAAGTAGTCCATAAGTAGAGTCCGAAGAAATTGTTTGAATCAAATCCTCAAGACTTTTACCGACTTCTCTACCAACATTAATAACAACTCCGTCAAAACTTCTTGACAATAAGTGATACCAAAGGCTTAATTTGCCAATGCGTCCAAGTCCGTTGATACCTAATAAGGTTTTTTCATTAATGATTTTTTCCATTTTTATACTTTTTATAATTTTTAATAACTTTGTTTATAGTTCTTTGATTTTTATTGGATAATTACCTTTAAAAACATTCCCATTATTACCGTCAATTGATATTCCATCAAACGAATTAAAGACAATTCCATTGATATCGCATTTTTTTTCTTTTTCGTAAACGCTTAAATCCACACAGTTTACTATGCAAATTTTCCCTAACGAAGATGCTGTAACGGCAGCATGTGATGTTGCTCCACCTTTTCCGGTTAACAATCCATCACATTCAATTATTATTCCGATATCATCAGGAACCGTATCAGGTCTAACAAGAATAGATTTTTTGTCGGGATGGTTTTTTTTAAGTTTTATAAGATCTTCGTGATCAAAAACAATTACTCCGCTTAAAACACCTTTGCCAATACCAATTCCGCTACCAACTTTTTGCATTTTTTCTCGTGGCACATCAAAAACCATAATTTCTTCTTGCAGATTTGTTAACATGTCTCGAGTTTGCAAAATGTATAAATCTTTAGGATCTGAGGTTTCAAAAGTAAACTCTATTTCTTGATGTCCAAAACCATGTATTTCGAGTAATTCTTTAGAGATTTCTTTAAGACGTTGATAAATATCTGGAAAAACCGATTCTAATGAAACTGGACTTTTTGAATAGTACTTTTTTCTTTGTCTTTCACTCATTGGTAAAGTGTTGATTAAACCTCCAACGATGTCTTCACCTTGACTTAAGAAAGAAAAATCACCAGTAACATGCATAGTTGGCGTATTATCTTGAATATCTCTGGTAAAGAACACGCCTGATCCCGACTCTAAATGAATGTTTCCAAAAACCATTTGCTGAACAGTAACAGCCGTTCCCCATTCTTCATCAATTTGCAAATGCTCTCGATAGACTATTGCTCTTTCTGTACTCCATGATCTAAACACAGATAAAATTGCTTGTTTTAGCTGTAAATATGGATTAGATTCAAATGTAACATTATTATCTATCAATAATTGTTTGTAAGAATAGGCCATATCTCGCATTATATTATTTGGGAAATCAAGTTTTTGAGAGATATTATATTTTTGTTTGTAATCCTCCATAATTTGGTCAAACTCATTTCGATTTATTCCAAATGACATACCCCAAGTTTGCAATAAGCGTCTGTAACAATCCCAGGAAGTCCAACCAAAATTTGGCTGTTTACTAAGGGTTTCAGTTATTTCATCATTTAATCCAACATTTAGGAATGTGTTCATTGCTCCAGGCATGGACATTGCAGCCCCCGATCTAACACTAAGCAACAAAGGTTTTTGAGGATCTCCAAATTTTAATCCCGCCATTTTTTCCAATTGTAACACATGCGATTTTATAAAGTTATCAATTTCTTTGGAAAGAGATTTAAGTTTCGGAATAAAATTTATACGGCGAAAAATCTCGGTAGTAATAACAAAACCTGGAGGGACAGGATATCCCAATAAATACAAACTTTTAAGATAATATGCTTTTGACCCAATATAAACCTGATTATCAACTACTGGAGTCTCAGCATATAATGGACTAAATGCCAACTCGGGATTGTAAGTCATAATGCTGTGAACCTCTTCTATAGAAAGATTTTCACTCATCTTTCGCAGGTTTGTCAATACTTTACCAATAAAATTATCTAAAGATTGTATCAAAAATGCAGACGATAATAACTCACGATAAAACACCTCCGATTTTTGAATAATAATTTTCTTTAATTCAAGCGGATTATTAACTTTTTTGTCTTTTATATATTGAGGGACAATTATTTCTAATAATTTTTCGTAAGGTCGGATGAAATATTTATTTGTAATTTCTCTTACTCCAGTTTCCATAAACTCAAATAGATTAATATATTGGTTTATAGTAAAACTACCAGATTTTAGGCTGTATTGGTACATTTTAAGCTTTGAGTCAAAACCTTGGTCATATATTCCATCAAGACTTAATCCCTCTCTCAAAAGACTTATAACTGTAAATATATGGTTTAATGTTTTTGCCGTAAAATACTCTGTATTAAGACTTTTGATGATTTTACCAACTAAAACTGAGGCTATTCTTTCGAGTCTAAAAGTTAATCCTAAAGCTTCGAATTTTTTCTCGTGATATTTTCCATACATCGACGGAATTCCAACTGCTATATGTCGTTTATAATAAATATTATCCCAACCTTCACTATAAACAGGATCAAAAATAATTTGATTGAGCTTTTTCATTAAGGTAAAAATAAACGATAAGGCTTCTAAATTATCTTCTTTTTCCAGTAACAATTCGAGTTGTAAAATTTCTTCGGTACTAACAAAAGGATGTCTTTTTATAATTTCGATTATATTATTGGTCTCAAAAGAATATTTTTCAACTAATAATTTATAAAGTTCAATAATTAAACTAATTCTTGTTAGATTATCTTTATTTGTGTGATCAATTTTGTCTAATAATTTTTCGGGGTTTTCTAAACTTAAAAAAGCGTCAAGAGATAGTTTGTTTTTACAGCACACTTTTGTTAGTGCTTCGTGTACTCCTTGTACCCAATGACCATCAATTTCAATATTATCGATAACATTTTGTGGCACTGCTTTTTTTAGATTATCGATTTTTAAATCATGCCAGAATGTAATAATTCTGTATGTCATTTGTATGTGCGAATTGTTGCCCTCAGTATGTATTTGTTTTCTTAAAAAATGTATCAGCTTATCGTTTCGAGATGACATTTCATCAATTTTTGTAGAAACATCTCGTAATACTCCTTCGGCACCTATTTCGTTAAAATATACAGGAAATATTCTGGTAAGTTGTTTAATCTGCTTATAAATTGGCGAAATAGTGGTATTTAGTAATTGTGTAACATCTTTTTGAAATAAATTTGTATCAAAAATAAATATTCCACCTATTCTAAGGTTTATAATAAGTGCCGATAAAAGCTTTTTCATCATTTCGGGATTGTACTCAATTATTTCGAGCCAAACCCTAATGTTTTTAATATGATTGGGATTAACTTTAAGTTCCCATTCGTCTGTTAAGTATGATATGCCTGGATTAACAAATCCAAATTTAATCATTTGAATTTCTAAATAATGAATAAGCCTGTTGCTTTTAGTATTAATAATTTCTTTGCTAAGTGTTAAAATCGAATCAAGAATTAAACCAATATGACTATGTTTGAAATCTGCAAATATTGTAAAAAGCTCATCTATTGATTCTATTATTTGATCTTCATTTGCTTCTTTTGCAACCTTTTTTATAGAATTATTCAAATCTAATAACAAATAATCACGATGATGCACCATGCCAGGCAAATGTAATAAGTAAAAAATATAACAAAACTGCTCGGTACATTTTACAAAATCGTCAATTTTTTTTCTAAAAGCCTCAATAATATCAGAAAATGTAAAAGCATTATTACATAGTTCTTGAATTGTTTTAGTTTTAATTACATTTTCATGATAGTTGTGAAAAAAATCTTTGCCCAATGTTCTGACAGTTTCCCAATAATCATCAGACATAACGCTTAATTTATCTTTATACCACTGTTCAATATCAGTTGTCTCCTGCCAAAAACTAATATTTTTTAGAATAAGTTTGTGCAAAAACTGAAATGCAAATTTTCTAATATTAGAATTTGTAGTAGCCTTATCTGCTGAGTTAAAAATCTTTAAAAAATATCTTATATTTCCAATATAACTAAAGTACTTATCTTTAAAATGCTTATCTAAAATATCTATATAATTTTTAAATAAAATCTCATCTTCGACAAACTCCGATTCGTTAGTACTAAAAAAATTTAAATAGTTATAAACTAACTGTTTAAGCAACACATTTGATAAATCTTCACCTAATAAAGTATCAAAAACATTTAATATTATATCTATTGCTTTATCTGGTTCTGAAGATTTTTTAAAAACCCAAAAATCACCTATTGCCAACTTGTTCAGATTTTCAACAATATCTTCTCTGTTAGAATAAGGATGATGAAATTCTAATAAAAACTCCTCCGTACGTTTATAAATACCCCAATAATCTTTGGACAAATTCAAAAACCACAAATGTTCGTCAGGTATTACTATCTTAACATTTCCAAGTTGTTCTAAGTTTGCTTTTAAGGCTTTTGAATCTATTATTTTATCCATTATTTTGAAATATAATTTATTAAATCAATAATTCTTGCCGAATAACCACTCTCGTTATCATACCACGCCAATATCTGTATAAAATCTCCACCAATTACTTTTGTCGAAAGTGCATCAAAAACTGCTGAATGAGTATTCCCTTTTACATCGCTGCTTACTATCGGGTCGTTACAATATTCTAGGTAGTTTTTTAATTCATTTTCTGCATATTTTTTAAATACAGAATTAAGCTCATCTATGGTAAGTTTTTTATTTAACTGTGCAGTAAATTCAACAAACGAGCAATATGCCACAGGAACTCGTGTTGCAAATCCATCAAAACAATCGGCCATTTCGGGAAATATCAATTTAATAGATTTAATAGCACTTGTACTTGTAGGAACGATATTGTTTAAAACAGATCTGCTACGTCTATAATCACTATGATAGCCATCCTGAATATTTTGATTATTTGTGGAAGGATGCACAGTATTAATAAATGCTCGTTTAAGTCCAAATGCCTCATTAAGAACTTTAATAATAACCGCTACACAATTAGTAGTGCATGAAGCATTTGAAATTATTTTATCATCAAGTTTAATAGTTTTGTGGTTTACTCCCTGCACTACAATTCTATCTATCGAATTATCATCAGGTGGGCAACTAAGAATAAGCTTGTTTACACCAGATTTAAAATGGGGCTCTAATGCTTGCTTTGTTTTAAACTTCCCACTTGAGTCCATTACAATTTCAACATCAGACTTATCCCACGGTATTTCGTTTGGATTAATAAAATTCGTTACGACAATTTTTTCTCCATTTACAATTAAATAATTTGTATCAAACGTAATATGTGCGTTAAATTTACCAAAATTACTGTCATATTTAAGCAATTGTGCCATTAAACCGATGTCCATTTTATCATTTATATGAGCAACACGAATCCCATTTGCACCTACTAACATGCGATGCACAGTTTTGCCTATCCTTCCATAGCCATTTATACCAATTCTTAAAGACATCAAACTTATTTTTATATTTCCCAAAGATATGAACAAACATTAAGTAAAAAAATATCTTATAACATAATAAAGATACATAATTTTATTGTGATAAAAAAACGATAATGACGTTGATGGGTTTAATGGGGTGATGGTGGTGTTTGTGGTGGTGGCGATGGTAGAGACAAGGCATGCCTTGTCTCTACCATCGCCACCATCGCAACCACCATCACAACCGAAAAACAATTAAAAATCAACATTCTATTTAACCATTTGCCATTTAATAATAAATTGTATATTTGTATAAAATTGAGCGGTAAAATAAAATCTGTTTTGGAGGGGAATAAACAAATAATGCCTAAATTTTTACAATTATGGGAGACGATAAATTTCAAAATAAATACAGAATTTCATCTGCCCGTTTGCAAACATGGGATTATGCCAGCAACGGAGCGTATTTTATTACAATTTGCACAAAAAATAGAGTGCATTATTTTGGAAAAATAGAAAATGAAAAAATGATATTATCAAATGTAGGCGTTATTACCGATTTGCTGTGGTACGAAATAAAAAATCATGCAAAAAATGTTGAATTAGGACAATTTGTGGTAATGCCCAATCATTTACATGGGATATTAATATTGAATAACAACGATAACGGTGGTAATATTGGTAACGTTGGAAAAAAACGATTCCAAAATCAGGGTAAAAATAGCCTTTCATCCATTGTTGGTTCATATAAATCTGCCATAACAAAACATTGTAACAGATTAGAATTTGAATTTGATTGGCAATATCGTTTTCACGACCATATTATTCGTAATACACAATCATTTCAAAAAATTCAAAATTATATTGCCAATAATCCCAAAAATTGGAAAAACGACAAATTTTATGGGAATGAATAAATGAAAAATGACGTTGGGATTCCATATTTATATTAAATATGGATCTATTCAAATCTGTTTAATGGCGGTACTCCCTCACTTTCAATAATTGAATCATTACGGATTTTACGTTTTCTGTAATAATCATTAAATAATTCAATATTATTAATCCCAAATTTTTCCAAAATATATTCATTCCAAACAGATAGTTTTTCGATGTTTTTACCGTAAGAAACATCATACAAGAAATTTGTTGTTTGAGTAATAATATCATAATTTGTTTTTTCATATAGATCCTCGATTTGCCTTAATGTTAATTTTGTGCTGTCCAAAACCGATTGCATTTTTCGCCTTCCTATCTCGCAAATATCAAATAAAATATTTACAAATGCATGGGAATTTGAATCTATCGGCATCCTGTAACAAGAATTTATGTCTTCAAAAACTGTATAGGAGCTACAAATCAGCGAATCTTCTGTTTCAATAATATCAAGTAGAATTTGCACTTTGAGTTTAATAAGCGATGAAATTGGGAGATTTAATATTTCACCAGTTGTTGCAGTTTTATTATTTGGATATACTTTATCAATAAAAACACGTTTGTCAGGATACCAAAATGTGTAATAACCAAGATATCTAGGAGTGTCTTGACGTAAAAACGCTCTTTCGTCAAGCATAAATCTCTGGCCATGTTGATCCTCTTTGGAAAAAAACATATAGTCATCTGTAGTAATAAAATTGATTTTCCTCTTTTGATTCTCGGTTAGAAGCACTGCTTTATTGTATTCCCAAAATTTAGGATTATATGGGATGAGTGTCAATTTGGAGTAATCGGAAATGTCTGTGTCATAATCAAAAAGAGGTGCAATAAATAGCTTTTGGAAGTCGTAAAAATATAATACTGAATTTACAGAATAAGACCGATATTCTTCGAGGGGGCTCTGAAGCAATTGTCCTCCCGTTCCACGCTGTATCCTATAACTGAAATCAAATGTGATTAACTCAGGGTACATCGTTTTGTTGGTAATTTTGTAAGTAATTGTAAAACTAAGGTTTACGCTATCCATATTATCCTCAACAACAGCTTCAAACGGGTAAATTTTTGCATTTACAATATTTAAACTGATTTTGTGCAACAGCATTGTTTCTTTATCAATCCAGTACTCGCCCGAAAAATGTGAATTGACTTCTTTTTTTGGTGCAAATCCAATGTGGAACATTGTGCTGTCAGCGGGAATAAGATACAAACGAAATTCTTTCATCATTTGATTTTTGCCAAGCTGTGTCGGAATTACTGGATAAAATGAATTATCTTCAATAATATTAAGTAATCTTATGGCTTTGGTTGTTTCAATATTTTGAGATATGTTTTGATCAATTATATTATGAGCAAGCCTTCCGTTTTTTAGAATAAGGTCTATAATCCTTTGTCCTTTTAGCTCAGCATTAAAATAGCATTCTATAAACTCGACCGGTTTCCCTGAAACTTCTGATTCCAGTCCAAAATAGGCTTTTGAGTCAGTTTTTTTATTATTACTGCTAATATTCCTTCGGCACTTAGATAAAATGCTGTATAAAAAATCATCATTCCCTGCTATAGTGATTTCCTGAAGGCTTAGACTCTGTTTTTCGAGTTTTACAACTTGATATTGGATAATATTTTTAGCTGCTACTCTTAGCTTCTGATATCCGATAAATGAAAACTCAAGAATACTATTTTCAGAATCTATTGAAATGGAAAATATTCCATCCGCATTCGTTATTGTGCCTCTGTTTGTACCAACTACCGAAACATTGCAATAAGGCAGCACTTCGCCAGTTTGTTTATCTTTTACTATTGCCGAAACTGTTGTCTGACAATATGTATTGATAGTCAAAAAGAACAAAAACATTAAATTAAAATATCTCATGGTCTTAAGATTTTTAAGTTAAACATTCACGATAAATTTGGAACGATACAATAATGTTATAAAAATACAAAAAATAATAAAGATTTGTATAAACCTGACAAAAATATTTTTCTAATAATGCAAAATACTATTTTTGTGTTTTTAATTCAATAATGAACTGGACAAGAAAACAATTATCGATATTAAGCATAGTAGCAATAACTTCATTTATGGGAACATTTTTGATCTCATCAATAAATATAGCCTTACCAGCAATAGAACAAAGTTTTGGTCTTAATGCTCTTGAACTAAGCTGGGTTGTAACTTCATTTTTGCTTTCTACTGCAATCTTTTTGTTGCCAGTTGGCAGATGGGGAGATTTAGGTGGGATTAAAAAACTTTTTAAGATTGGAGTTGTCATATTTTCTTTGTCCTCATTGATTTGCGGAATTGCAGGAACAGGTTTTTGGCTTATAGTTTTCAGATTTATACAAGGAATTGGAGCAGCTTTCACAAGTACTACTGGTCCCGCAATACTTGTATCTGCATTTTCGGCGAAACATCGAGGACGAGTTTTGGGAATGTCAGTTGCTGCTGTTTATCTTGGGCTTGCATTTGGTCCTTTTGTAGGTGGTTTTTTAACTCAATATCTTGGTTGGCGTTCAATATTTTTTATTTCAGCTGGTTTAGGGCTTACCACCGCAGCAATTGCCTTTATTTTTTTGGGGAAAGACAATATTAGTGAGAATACAAAGAAAAAGATCAATCTAAAAGGAACAGTGTTTTACATAATGGGACTCATTTGCTTAGTTTATGGCTCGTCTCAAATACCGGTCACATGGGCGTGGGTATTAATGGCTATTGGTGCAATTTTCCTTGTTGTTTTTTGGTTTATTGAAACACAATCTGCAGCTCCAGTAATTGACACCAAACTATTTAGTCAAAATCGGCTTTTTGCATACTCTAATATTGCTGCCTTAATAAATTATAGTGCCACTTTTGCAATAGTTTTTTTATTAAGCCTGTTTTTACAAAAAATTAAAGGATTAAATCCACGAGATGCAGGGCTTATTTTAGTTGCACAACCAATAATAATGGCCGTGTTTTCTCCAATAGCAGGTCGATTATCCGACAAAATACAAGCCCGTTTTTTAACAAGTATCGGAATGGCTATGTGTACTATTGGGCTTACTGTATTTTGTTTTATTGGAGAAACTACGCCTATATCGTTAATTGTAGCAAATCTTATTTGGCTTGGTTTGGGGTTTGCTTTATTTTCTTCGCCAAATATGAATACAATAATGGGTTCTGTTCCCAAAACTGTTTATGGGCAAGCATCAGGTACCGCTGCAACAATGAGAGTATTAGGTCAAATTGTAAGTATGACTATTGTGAGTTTGTTTTTTGCTGCATCATTTGGCAAAACTACAATGAAATACGTAAATCCTGATGTCTTTATCAAAGCAATTAATTGGGCGTTTGCAAGTTTTGCTACAATTTCTGTTTTCGGGATTTATTTTTCCTCCAAAAGGGGGAAAGTGCAAAAGAATTGAAATTAGAAAATTATATTGCAAACAAGCCAAAAAATTAAAAAAAACGGTTTCAAAATCTGGGTAACAACACCATTTATTCTATCAATTTACAGCAATTATAAATATAATAATGCATAGAACTATGTAACAATTACAAATAATTATGTAATACATTCGGCCATAGACATTCGTACCTTTGTTTTATGAAAATTCTTTCAAAAAACTTAAACTATACATTATGAAAAACAAATTTCTTTATTCACTATTAATTATTATTTTATTTTTTGCACCAAAAACAAATTATGCTCAAGCACCAAACTTAGGTAGTGCTGCCGATTTTGTGCTATTTTCAACAGATGGTGCTGTTAGTAACACTGGTATTTCACATCTTACGGGTAATATTGGAACCAACAACGGCTCAAGTACAGCATTTGGAAATGTTGATGGTGTAATGCATGATGGAGACGCAGCAAGCGCTGAATGTGCAGCAGATTTATTAGTTGCATACAATGAACTTAACGCCGTTGTCCCTAATTTTTTTCCTGCTCCCTTACTTGGAGACGGACAAACGCTAAACCAAGGTGTGTATTCTATATCAAGTGCTGCTACCATAAACTTAGATCTTAATTTAGATGCACAAGGAGACGAAAGTGCAGTATTTATTTTCCAAATACAAGGACCATTATCTACAAATGCTTCATCAAAAATAAATTTGTTAAATGGAGCTTTAGCGTGTAACGTATTCTGGAAAGTTGAAGGATTGGTAAGCATGGCCTCAGGAAGTACTATGAGAGGAACTATAATTGCAAATAATTCCGCAATCGAAATGAGTACTGGCGACACACTTGAAGGTAGAGCACTTTCTACAGCTGGAGCGATTACAGTAGACGGAATACTGGCATATACACCTATTGGTTGTGGAAGTCCTGTACTTGAAGGACCAACAGCCCCAACACTTGGTGCTGCTGCATGTTATGCAATATTTTCTGCCGATGGTGCAGTAACAAATACTGGAATCACAACAATTACTGGAGATGTTGGAAGTAACAATGGACCAACAACAGGATATGATCCCTTATTAGTAACTGGTCAAATTCACGAAATTCCAGATGGTTCAACCGCACAGTGTGCAATCGATGTGCTCGTTGCTTATAATTATTTGAATACTCTACCTTATGATATCGAATTATTGTATCCAGCTCAATTTGGAAATAATTTAGTTCTTACACCTCACACGTATTTAATGAATGGTGCCGTAACGTTCACAGACTCTCTATACTTAAATGCTCAAGGAAATCCTGATGCTGTTTTTATTATCCAAATTAACGGAGCACTTTCTACCAGTACTTATTCAAAAGTATTATTGATAAACGGAGCTTTAGCCGAAAATGTGTATTGGAAAGTTGAAGGTGCAGTAAATATTAATAATTATTCGGTTTTTTGTGGTACTATCATTTGCAATAATGGAGCTTTAGTTGTTGTAAACACAGGTGTAGTTCTGAACGGCAGGTCGCTTACAACTACGGGAGCATTAAGTACTTCTGCAATTACTGTGATTGCTCCAAATATACCTTCAGATTGTGAGTATGTAGATATCACAACTGTTGATATTATTGAAGAATCAATAAATATTTATCCAAATCCTTTTAATTCTTCATTAAACATAGCCATCAACGATGCTTCGGAAATGGAAAACTATGAATTGAAAATATTTAACATGCTAGGTATGGAATTGATAAATACAATAATAACAAAACAAATTACAGTAATTGAAACAAAAAACCTTCCTTCTGGAATTTATTTCTTCAAAGCAATTAAAAATGGAGAAACTATTCAGACTGGCAAATTGATCGCTCAATAAATTCAATAAAAATTAAAAAATTTGCCTCGTGAATTCTTTGTGTCCTTTGTGGTTAGTTTTTTTACCACAAGGGACACAAAGTATATATCCAAAACTTTAGGCAATTTGTTTTTATAATCTTGACAAAATCCTGAAATTAATAAATTTTCAACACACATCATTGGTTTTAAGACTTTTAAGACTAATTTTTAATTTGTTGATTATTTTGTAGATAACTTAAATGAATTTCAGTAAAAAAATTGAAGATAATTATTTATTTTTATAGTTCATTAAAAATTAATATCTGCAATGCCTGAATTTACACATCTACATGTTCACTCTCAATACTCTATACTTGATGGAGCAGCCTCAATATCAGCACTGATTAATAAAGTAAAGTCTTCGGGAATGAATGCTTTAGCACTTACCGATCATGGCACAATGTTAGGGATAAAAGAGTTTCACCAAGCTTGTATTAGTGCAGATGTTAAACCCATTTTGGGCTGCGAAGCATATATAGCACGACGAAGCATACACGATCGTAGTCAGCCTTCCGATAAATCTGGAAATCATTTAATAATACTTGCCAAAAACTACACTGGTTACGAAAACCTTATGAAAATGATTTCGAAAGCAAATCTCGAAGGTTTTTATATGCGTCCTCGTATAGACAAAGCAATGTTAGAAGAGCATCACGAAGGTCTTATTGTTAGTTCGGCTTGTTTAGGAGGTGAAATACCAAGACATATTGCGAATGGGAATATAGAGGAAGCCGAAAAAAGTATTTTATGGTATAAAAATATTTTTGGAGATGACTTTTATCTCGAAGTAATGTATCATCCGACCGAAAACCAAAGATTAAAACAACATGTATCGGATATTCAGTTAATAGTTAATGAAAAAATACTTGAACTTGGTGCAAAATTAGATGTCAAAGTTATTGCAACAAACGACACGCACTTTGTAAATAAAGAAGACGCAGAAGCTCACGACATACTCATTTGCCTGACAACAAATGCCGATTTTAGTGATCCTGACCGCTTAAGATATACCCGAAGCGAATGGTTAAAAACTCCTGATGAAATGGAGCAACTATTTGGTGAGCATCCAGAAACCCTCGCTAACACAATGGAAATAGCGAATAAAGTTGAGGTTTTTGAAATTAACAGAGAACCAATTATGCCAGAGTTTCCTATCCCTGAAGATTTTGGCACATTAGATATTTGGCGTGAAAAATTTGACGAAGAAGCTTTAATAAAAGAGTTTGGCGAAGAGAAATTCAATAAACATGGCGACTACAATTCCGTTTTAAGAATCAAATTAGAATCCGATTATCTTACGCATTTAGTTGAGATTGGAGCAAAAGAACGATACGGAGAAAATTATTCGGAAGAAATTCGTGAAAGATTAGAATTTGAACTAGATACAATAAAAACAATGGGTTTTCCTGGATATTTCCTTATTGTTCAAGATTTTATTGCAGAAGCTCGAAGACTGGGTGTTTTGGTTGGTAAAGGAAGAGGATCGGCTGCTGGTTCGGCGGTGGCGTATTGCACAAAAATTACAGATGTTGACCCCATTGCATTCAATCTGCTATTTGAAAGATTTTTAAATCCCGACCGAATATCAATGCCCGATGTGGATATTGACTTTGATGATGATGGACGCTCATTAGTAGTTGATTATGTTACTAAAAAATACGGAAAAGATAAAGTTGCCCATATCTGTACAATCGGTACTATGAAAGCAAAAGGTGCATTGCGCGATGTCGCAAGAATATTACGAGTCCCGCTTAGTCAAATTAACGAATTTACAAAAAAGCTTCCCAATAACGGCTCGCTTAGTAATGCCTATAAAATAATTAGCGAAGCTAGAGAAAAACATGGAACCCTCGAAAAGGTAATCTCGGAGATTGATAGAAAAATAAAGAAAGCAAATAGCGAAGATGACGAAGGCTTATTTCTTAAACTTGAAACTCGCAAATTAATAGCTGAAGGCATTTTAGCTGCCGAACTAAACAATGATCAGTTAATGCTAAAAACTTTTGATATTGCTTGCACACTAGAAGGTTCGGTAAGGCAAACAGGTGTACACGCTTGTGGCATGCTGATTGGTCGCGATAAATTAGATAAAAACATACCCTTAATGCGTACAAAGGAAGAAGGAGGATTGGCAGCAACGCAATACGAAGGAAAATATGTTGAAGATATCGGATTGTTAAAAATGGACTTCCTGGGATTACGAACTTTATCAATAATAAAAGAATGTCTCGCAAATATAAAACTGTCAAAAGGCATTGATTTAGATATAGAATCTGTACCTTTAGATGATGAAGAAACATTAAATGTTTTTAAAACTGGAGCAACAACATCAATATTTCAATTTGAATCCGAAGGGATGAGAAACCACCTTAAAACATTAAAACCTACACATTTTAATGATTTAGTTGCGATGAACGCTCTGTATCGCCCTGGACCAATGGAGTATATTCCTGATTATATTAGACGTAAACACGGAAAAGAAAAAACTGTTTACGACCACCCCATTATGGAAGAATACCTAAAAGACACTTATGGTATAACCGTATTTCAAGAACAGGTAATGCTCCAATCAAGAGCTCTCGGAAATTTTACTCGTGGAGAATCCGACTCATTACGTAGCGCAATGGGAAAGAAAAAAGTAAAAAAAATGGAAGAGTACCATGCTAAATTTATTGATGGTTGTATGAACAACGATAAGTTTATTAGTGGTTGTACTGAAACCAATAAAGACCCCAAAGAACTTATCGAAAAAATATGGAAGGATTGGTCGGCTTTTGCAAAATACGCTTTTAACAAATCGCACTCAGTTAGTTATGCTTATGTAGCTTATCAAACAGCATATCTAAAAGCACATTATCCAGCAGAATTTATGGCTGCAAATCTCACACGCAACCTTTCGGATATGGATAAAATATCCATACAAATGGAAGAGTGTAAGAGAATGAAAATTAAAGTGCTTAGCCCCGATGTAAACGAAAGTTACAAAGGATTTACAGTAAACAAAGACGGTAATATAAGATTTGGAATGGGAGGAATCAAAAATGTTGGATCAAATGCTGTAGAAAATATAATAACAGAAAGAGATGCAAAAGGTCCGTATAAAGACATTTTTGATTTTGTATCAAGAGTTAATCTTAATGCCGTCAATAAAAAAAATATGGAAGCTTTGGCTTTTGCAGGAGCTTTAGATTGCTTTAAAGAAATACAAAGACCACAGTATTTTTTGCCCACACCAGAAGCCGAAACATTTATAGAGGCATTAATCAGGTTTGGTAATAATGTGCAATCATCAAACAATGCTGGTATGACGCTATTTGGAGAAATGGAATCAATGGCGGTTTCTCATCCAATTGTACCCGAGCTAAAAGAATACGATATGCTTAAATTCCTCAATGCAGAAAAAGAACATATCGGCATGTATGTTAGCGGACACCCATTAGAGCAGTTCAAATATGTTATTAATGCAATTAATGTAAAAGAATTACGAGAGCTTGACGAAGACACAAATAAAATAACCGACAGAGAATTTAAAATTGTTGGGTTTATTACCGAAGTTACCGAAAGAATGACCAAAACTGGTAAGCCTTTTGGTAAAATTTCTATTATTGATTATACAGGCTCTTTTACATTTACCCTTTTTGGGAAAGATTATTTAGAAAATAAAAACTTTTTCGTCAAAGGATACTCAATACTCGTGGTTGCAAGATATCAAGAAGGCTATAAAGACAAAACACAAAAATACTTTAATGTAACAAAAGTAATGATGCTGTCAGATGTCAAAGATAATCATTTCACTAAAATCACTATATCTGTACCTGTAGAAAATGTAACAGACGAGTTTATTGGAAATATTACAAATCTTGTTAAGAAAAATAAAGGAAAAATAAATATTAATTTCCAATTGTATAGCGAGGAAAACAAAACCGCAATTAATCTGTTTTCACGTACAGAAAGAGTAAGCCTTTCAGATGATATTATTGATTTTTTAGAAAACAATCCTTTTAATCTTAAGGTTAGTTTAAACTAAATATTTATATTCGTAAAAATTTAAAATTTAAAATTATGGCAGTAGAAATTAATGAACAAAATTTTGAAGAGTTAGTAATAAACTCGGGTAAACCGGTTGTACTTGACTTTTGGGCAGTATGGTGTGGTCCATGTAGAATGCTTGCTCCTTTTATTGAAGAAATGCACACCGAATATGGCGACAAAGCAATTATTGGTAAAGTTGATGTTGATAGCAACAACGAAATAGCAATGAAATACGGGATCAGAAATATTCCCACAGTTTTGTTTATTAAAAACGGAGAAGTTGCAGATAAGGTTGTTGGTGCAGTACCAAAATCAACACTAACTTCAAAATTAGATAGTTTATTATAAGCTCATAATACTGTTTAACTTGCACACATTACTCCAACTCACTCATTAGAGTAGCTCCTTTATATTATTATTTTTAATAATAAAATTATGACAATAAACGAAATTCAGGATGAGATAATTCAAGAGTTCCTAATTTTTGACGATTGGATGGACAAATACTCGTACATTATTGATCTCGGTAACGATCTTACTGATTTTAATGAAGATGCACGAACAGACCAAAATCTAATTGAGGGTTGCCAATCAAAAGTGTGGTTCAACGCAAACTACAAAGATGGCACAATCACTTTTGAGGCTGATAGTGATGCAATTATTACAAAAGGAATTGCTTCATTGCTCATCAGGATTCTATCTGGTCGTACTCCTGACGAGATACTAAATACCGACTTGTATTTTATTGAAAAAATAGGACTTACTTCACATCTCTCTCCTACTCGCAGCAACGGTTTAATGTCAATGATTAAACAATTAAAGTTATATGCAATGGCATACAAAAGTCTAAATAAATAGGATTATGGATAAAATTACCGAAATTGAACAAAATATTGTAGCTGCAATCAAAACCGTTTTTGATCCCGAAATGCCTGTAAATGTCTATGACTTAGGATTAATTTATAAAATTGATGTAAGTGATAATTTCGATATAGACATTGACATGACATTAACGTCTCCCAACTGTCCGATGGTTGATCAAATAATCGAAGACGTAAGAGCGGCAGTAAAAACAGTAGATTCAGTGAGAGGCGTAAGCATAAATATCGTTTTTGACCCACCGTGGTCAAGAGATATGTTAAGCGATGAAGCCAAACTAGATTTAGGACTTTTATAAACTGAGTTCAGATTATAATACTTTTTAACTAAAAAAATCCTGCAATATATTGCAGGACTTTTTTTTAACATCTAAATTAAATATTTTTATTTAAAAAGTTCGTTAAATCCATCAATCGTAACTTCTTTTTCTTCTATTTTAATAGCTTCTACAACAAAATCTACAATCTTCTCTTCTATTTCCTGTTCGTACAATTTATTTGCCTCTTCTCGTTTAGACAACATTTCGACTGCATATTTATCGAGATATTCATCAGGCACATAAGACATTCCATACTGACTAAATTGTGCTAAAAGTTGTTGTTTTGCAGCATTTTTCATTTCTTCTTCATCAACTTTGAGATCATTTTCTTTCGCAATCTTGCTTTTTATTAAAGTCCATTGAAGATCTTCTATAAAACGTGGAAATTCAGATTCAAGTTGCTCGTCAGTAATATCTTTATTCGTTGCAATTACCCATCGTTTAAGAAACTCTTCGGGGAGTTTTAAATCTAATTTTTTGGTAAATTTTTCACGAATATCAATTGTCATTTTATACTTTGTTTCTCTCTGAAATGAAGCTCTGATATCCTCAACAATTCTCTCTTTAAACTCTTCTTCGTTGTTAACAGCGTTATCTCCAAAGCATTGATTATAAAAATCCTGATTTAATTCCGCTTTTGAAAATTCTTTTACTACTAAAACTTGAGCTCTAAATAGTGATAATAATCCTTCAACCTGATCTTTTTCAATTTTTAATAACGAAGAAATTTCAGCATCATTTGGATAAGCTTTTTTAAGGTCAAAATCTATATATGTATCTTTAGTAATTCCGACAAACTGTTTTTTTATCTCCTCATCTTTAATCATTTTTATTGAAATAGAAACATCTTCAACCTTAACACCGTCTTCAATTTCCTCTGCATTTTCGTCAATCTGTACAAGGTTTACTTTTAGCATAGAATTTTCGTCAGATTTTTCGGTCTCCTTAAAACTTCCAAATCTTTGCTGATAACTTTCGACATACTTATTAATCATATCATCATCAACTTTGATGACATACTTATTAATTTTATCGTGTTTTGTAAGTTTAATTTCAAATTCAGGAGAAAGACCAATATCAAAAATAAATTCAAATTGTTCTTGTGTTCCAAAATCGACCTGTTGCTGTTTTTCGCTAGGTAGAGGTTCTCCAAGAATATTTAGTTCTTCTTTTACCAAAAATTCGGATAATGATTGAGAAACAACTTTATTAAGTTCTTCGGCAATAATTTCGTTTCCGTACATTTTTTTGATAAGTCCGATGGGTACATGTCCAAGTCTAAAACCAGCGACATTAGCTTTTCGTTTATAATCTTTGATAGTTTTCTCGACATTTTCGGCAATGTCTTCTTTAGCAACACTAACAATTAAGTTTGCATTTAATTCGTCTATTTGATTTTTAACAACTTCCATTGGACGTTTTTTATAATTACTAAATGTTAAAAAACCGCATTTTTCTCATCGAAAACCATGCGGTTTAGTGCGGATGAAGGGACTCGAACCCCCACGCTTTGCAGCACTAGATCCTAAGTCTAGCGCGTCTACCAATTTCGCCACATCCGCAAAATTGAGGTGCAAAGATATATATATTTTTTAATAAATAAAGGATTTTTTTAATTTTGATTATAAATTTATTTAATAATGATTTCCTGCCATCCTCATATAGTGAGTGAAAAGTGGGGAGTGGGGAGTGGGGAGTGGGGAGTGGGGAGTGG
>Ga0265295_1000365_pt1 | contig 92191 bp, 82 predicted proteins | sample Munlansysbiofilm_FD_192503 | JGI IMG/M metagenome (GOLD analysis project Ga0265295, IMG submission 192503) | Leachate microbial communities from a municipal landfill in Southern Ontario, Canada - Methane capture system biofilm | ecosystem: Engineered > Solid waste > Landfill > Unclassified ... | reverse complement strand
GGGATTGAATATCCTGCGCGCCACCGCGTTCAGAAATCGCCAAAAACCCAAAGAAACCCGGGAAACAGGAACGAATCTTTATCCAAATGGCGCTGTTGGCGGTTTCAAAGAGCCATTAAGGCCGCTGCGGGGATATCTACGACATTTTGCCGAGGCCTTTCGGCCCGGCAACAACCGAATTGGTTGGCTCATGCCTCAAGCCGCGTGAGCTTTTTTCGCGATTGCATCAATGTTGGCAGCGTGTACTATTCGAATTGCCCATGTTTTCCGATCGATACCGTCTACTTCGTGTCGTCGGACCAGACATCATATTTTCTGTATCTCGCTCTGCAAGGATTGAATTTCATCAGCAGCGATTCAGCAGTCCCCGGACTCAACCGCAACTATACGTACTCGCTGGAACTGACAGTTCCTAATGCTGAAATATTCACGCTGTTCGAGACACGGGTTCAGCCGATTTTTGAGCAGATCAACGCCCTCACTATTTGGAACGGAAAACTCCGTCAAGCCCGCGACCTGCTTCTCCCCAAGCTCATGTCCGGGGCGCTGGATGTGAGTCGTATCTCCATACCCCAGGAGGTCGGGGCATGAGCGAAAAGAAGATTGTCATCATCGCCGGTCCCAACGGCGCCGGGAAAACCACCTTTGCCCGCGAGTTTCTGCCGAATGAGGCCGGATGCCCGATCTTCGTCAACGCCGACCTCATCGCCGCCGGGCTCTCCCCGTTTCAGCCGGAACTTGCCGCCGTCAAAGCGGGAAGGCTGATGCTCAGGGAGATCGAGGAACATTTCCGGCAACAGGTGAGTTTCGCCTTTGAAACCACGCTCTCCGGGCGCACCTATGCACGGATGATCCCCACCTGGCAGGCGGCGGGCTATCATGTTCGGCTGTTTTTCCTGAGCCTGCCAACTGCGGAGATGGCCATCGCCCGTGTAGCCGAGAGAGTTTGCCAGGGAGGGCATAACATCCCGCAGGAGGTTATCCGGCGCCGTTTTGCCGCGGGACGCATGAATTTTGCTATCCTCTACCGGGACCTGGTCGATGCCTGGGCGATGTACGATAATTCCGGCGATGAACCGCAACTCATAGATTGGAGCGAAAAGCCATGAACCAGAAACCTATCGAACAGGCGAAAGACCCTGACCTGGCCAACTCCTTCGATGCTCTCCGCCGGGCAGCCAAGCGTGCCCGCCAGATAGCCGCGCAGACCGGCACCGCGGTTATCGTACGGCATGGCGATCGGATTGACCGGGTGACTGTGACGGAGCAGGAGAAGAAGCCTACTTCAGCCTGATCGAGCCTCTGTGCTTATCGGACAAACTCGCTCGTATCTTGACGGTTTGGTCGATAACTTGTCCGATAACGGCAGATAACATGCCGGGATATCAAATGATTTTATTGACCCTATCCGGTCGGCTAATATTGTCGCCCCTCGGGAGGCTGGATGCCGCGCAAAGACTACTCCGAAGACATACTGATCCAACAACCGACAGCGGAATTGCTGGAGCAGGTACTGAACTACGATTGCGTTTTTGCCCACGACAATGAAGATTTCGGGCCTGAGAGCCTACTGGGGCGGCTCTCTGATCGGGAAGTGGTATTGCGGCGGGAGGTAGATGATGCCCTGCGCCGTTTGAATCCCGGCTTGCCTGACGAGGCATACCAGGAGGCGCTGGCCCAGGTGACGGCGGACGATATTACCAAACCCCTGGTGCAGATGAACGAGGACAAGTACCGCCTGCTCCGGGACGGGGTACCGGTCAAATATCGGGATGAAACCGGACAGCTGAAGGAACGCCGCTTGAAGCTGGTGGATTTCGACGATCCGGCCAACCCGAAGAAAAACCACTTTTTGGTAGTGCGGGAACTCTGGGTGCAGGGCCGACTATGGCGGCGGCGCCCGGATGTGATCTGCTACGTCAATGGCCTGCCGCTGGTGTTTATCGAACTGAAACGCTACGACCAGCACGTCGACAAGGCATTCAAGAAGAACTACAGCGACTACCTTGACACGATCCCGCACCTGTTCCACTGGAACGCTTTGATTCTCATCTCCAACGGCGTCGACGCCAAGTACGGCTCCATCACGTCGATCGTGGAACATTTTTCCCGCTGGAAGCGATTGCGGGAAGAAGATCCGGAACCGGCCAAAGATCAACCGCTGCTGCCGATGCTGCTGCGGGGAATGCTGGACAAGGCGACACTGCTTGACCTGGTTGAAAACTTTATCCTTTTTGACCGGAGCGAAGGGGAAGTCCAGAAAATCTTTGCGCGCAACCACCAGTACCTCGGCGTCAACCGGGTAATCGCCAAGCTGCTGTCGGAAGAACCGGGAGCGCAAGCCGACGTGGAGGCCGGGCGGCTGGGGGTATTCTGGCATACCCAGGGGTCGGGCAAGTCGTATTCCATGATCTTTCTGACCGAAAAGATCCACCGCAGGATTTCAGCAAAATACACCTTTGTGGTGATGACCGACCGGAACGAGCTGGACGAGCAGATTTTCGGCACCTACACCAACTGCGGCGCCGCCACCAACAAGAAGGCCAAGGCCAGGGACGGCAAGGGCCTGGAGAAGCTGCTGAAAGAGAACCACCGCTATGTCTTCAGCCTGATCCACAAATTCCACCGACTGGTGGACGAAGCCTACAGCCCCCGTGAAGACATTATCGTCATTTCCGACGAAGCTCACCGGACTCAGTACGGGCGCTTGGCGATCAACATGCGCAAGGCACTGCCACGGGCCAAGTTCATCGGCTTCACCGGCACCCCTCTGATCGACAACGCCGAAAAACAGATGACCAAGGAAGTGTTCGGGGATTACATCTCTATCTACGACTTCCAGCGAGCAGTCTCTGATGGGGCAACCCTGCCGCTGTTCTACGAGAACCGGGGAGAGAAGCTGGAGATCATCGATCCGGAGATCAACAAACGCATTAATGACCGGATCGAAGCAGCCAAGGCCGCAGGGGATCTGGACCCTGAGCAGGAAGAAAAGCTTTATCGCGATATCGCCCGTGACTATCCCATCCTGACATCTCCCACCCGTCTCGGCAAGGTGGCGGAAGACTTCGTCAAGCACTATCATCAACGGTGGCAGACCGGCAAGGCAATGATGGTCTGCATTGACAAGATCACCTGCGTCAAGATGTACGACCTCATCACCAAGGAATGGCAAGAGACTTGGCAGGCGCTGGAGGCGAAGGTAGTTGCCGAAGAGGAATGTTTCGCCAAGGCGGGCAAGACTCCGGACAAATTCCTCCAGAGTCACCGTGCCCAAGTGGAATGGATGAAGGCGACGGAAATCTGCGTGGTCATTTCCCAGGAGCAGGGAGAGGTCAACGAGTTCCGCAAGTGGGGGCTGGATATCGTGCCCCACCGGGAAAAGATGGTACACCGCGATCTGGACCTGGAATTCAAGAAACCGGAGCATCCATTTCGGGTGGCGATCGTCTGCGCCATGTGGTTAACGGGGTACGACGTCAAGTGCTTGGCTACGCTCTACCTGGACAAACCGATGAAAGGGCACACCCTGATGCAGGCCATTGCCCGCGTCAATCGCGTCGGTGGCGGCAAAAAGAACGGCCTCATCATCGACTATAACGGCATGCTGAAAAGTCTGCGGCAGGCGCTGGCTACCTTTGCTCAAGGCGACGGCAAGCAGGTGGACATGAACATACTTCGGGATGATACCGAAGCTTTATCCGAGTATGGCCAGTCGATCAAGGCGGCCCAGGAATTTCTGGCTGGCTGTAGCTTCAATCTGGACGAACTCATTGCCGCAACCGGCTTTGACAAACAGGCGCTGATCCTGCGCGGGGTGAATACCATCTGCGAAACCGATGAGCTGCGCAAAACCTTCGAGGTCATGGCGGAAGACATTTCCGCCAGATTCAGGGGACTCTTTCCCAACCCCGGACTGTACGCCTACGATAAACAGGAAAACGCCATATCGGCGCTGTATAACCGGTTGCAGGAAAGCAGAGAAACGCCGGATGTCTCCGAAATGCTCCAGGCGCTTTACGATGTGGTCGATACGGCAGTAACGACCGACACCTCAACGGTGAACGAAACACCGATCCGCTATGAGATGACAAAGATCGATGTTAGCCGCCTGAAGGCCGAATTCGACCGGACGTGCCCCAACATCAAGATGCTCAACCTACGGGAGAAAATTGAAAAAAGGCTGCAAGCCATGGTCGCTCAAAACCCGACCCGTGTTGACCTCTATGAGCGTTATCAGGAGATCGTAGCCGAGTACAACAAGGACAAGGATGCAGTGGAAGTGCAAAAGGTGTTCGACGACCTTTTCCGGTTCAACGATAACCTGGATCAGGAACAACGCCGATACCTGCGGGAAGGGCTAGACAACGAGGATCAGCTGGCTGTTTTCGATCTACTGCAGAAAGAAACCCTAACCCGCAACGAACGGGAAAAAATCAAAGAAGTGGCCAAAGACCTGCTGAAGAAGTTGCTGTCGGGCAAACTCCAGATTGACCACTGGCGAGAGAAGGCCACCGCCCAAGCCCAGGTTAAAGCAGAGATTATCAGACATCTCTTCGTTAGCCTGCCGGGAAGCGGGTATGCTAACGACGAAATATCGGCCAAGGCAGAGATGATCTTCGCACATCTGTACCAAACCGGGATCGGTGTGGGGGCTGGAAATTCCACATTCCACTGAAAGCGATCCCTGGACTTCCCGGACTTCCTGGTCGCTTCCAAGAGTTTGTTTGAGCCGGGGAATTTCTGGGGTTTCTCCATCACCTGCGTGTTTTCTGTTATTCTTGAAACCTGATTGAGACTTTACCCACCAATGGAGAGTTGTCATGTTCGAATCCGCCGAACTCGGTCATGCCATCGACGCCGAACGGTACGACCGGGAACTGCCCCGACTGCGCCGGGAACTTCTCGAAGCCCAACTGGAGATGGTGGAGGGTCGCCGTTTTGCGGTGATTATCATCATTGCCGGCATGGACGGGGCGGGCAAGGGGGATACGGTCAATGTCCTTAACGAGTGGATGGACCCCCGGCACATCCAGACTCACGCCCCCAGCGAACCGACCGAGACCGATCTGGCGCGGCCACCCATGTGGCGGTATTGGCGGGCGTTGCCACCCAAGGGGAAAATCGGGATTTTTTTCGACGCGATCTACAGTGAGGCGATTCACGACCGGGTTTATGATCACATCGGCAATTCGGAGTTGGACCAAGCCCTGGAGCGGGGCAACCGTTTCGAGAAGATGCTGGTGGACGAAGGCGCCCTGGTTCTCAAGTTCTGGCTGCATCTGTCGGAAAAACGCCAGAAGAAACGCTTCGACAAGTTGGAGAAGGATCCGGCCACAAGCTGGCGGGTGAACAAGGATGACTGGCGCAACCACAAACATTACGGCCGCTTCCGGCAGGTGGCGGAGCGGGCCTTGCGGCAGACCAGCTCGGCGGAAGCGCCCTGGACGATCATCGAGGGCTACGATGCCCACTACCGGGAGCTGACCTTGGGCGAGGCCCTGTTACGGGCGTTGCGTCAACGGTTAGTGATCGACGGGACGCCGCCGCAACCGGCGGTGACGGTGCCGCCCGTCGTTCCGCGCATCGATGGGCTCAATGTGCTGCGGGTGCTGGATCTGAGTCTCGATCTGGAGAAAAAGGAGTATGAAGAGCAGTTGGCCTATTGGCAGGGGAAGCTCAACAAGTTGAGCCGCAAGAAGGGTTTCAGTGAGATTTCCGTGGTGGCAGTCTTCGAGGGGAACGACGCGGCCGGCAAGGGGGGAAGCATCCGGCGGGTGACCGGAGCGCTGGATGCCCGCCGCTATCAGGTGGTGCCGATTGCCGCCCCGACCGACGAGGAGGCGGATCATCCCTATCTGTGGCGGTTCTGGCGACATCTGCCCGAGCGGGGCAAGCTGGTCATCTTCGACCGCTCCTGGTACGGCCGGGTGCTGGTGGAACGGGTTGAGGGTTTTTGCGCCGAGGCCGACTGGATGCGTGCTTACGGCGAAATCAATGATTTCGAAGAACAGTTGATTCGCAACCGCACCCTGGTGGTGAAATTCTGGCTGTCCATCGATCCGGATGAACAGTTGCGGCGTTTCAAGGAACGGGAAGAAATCCCCTTCAAGAACTTCAAAATCACCGAGGACGACTGGCGCAACCGAGAGAAATGGCCCCTCTACGAAGAAGCGGTCTGCGACATGGTCGAGCGCACCGGCACCCAGATCGCCCCTTGGACTCTGGTCGAGGCCAACAGCAAACGCTACGCCCGGGTGAAAATCCTCAAAACCCTGGTCGAATGCATCGAGCAGGCGCTGACCGAGGAGTAAAGGCACGGTCCCTCTTTCAATTTTTGACGACTTTTTCCTTCTTCCTTTCGAACTTTTTCAGCGTTTTTTTCGTCAACTCCTCGGGCTTGCAGAGGTGGTTTTCCTTTTTTGAAACCGCTCCGCAGCGCTCGCAACGAAAGCGACCCTTCTTCGGCTTGTTCTCCGATTTTCCCTTCAGGCAGCCCATCCCTTGCTCCTTCCATCACGAACCGTACATGTGAGAATCCGACCCGGGTGAAGCGGGGCATGCGCCGTCCAGATGGTCGCGGATCTCCTGCCAGAGTTCCGCAAAGGCATGGGCGGCGCGGCTGTGGGGAGCGTAGGCGGCCAAAGGCAGGCGGCGAATGCCCATCTGTTCCACCTCGCTGGCATAGGGGATTTCCGCTTCCAGCACCTCGGGCCGTTGCTGGGGCAGGCTCTCGACAATCTCCCGGTGCAGACTTTTGCGGCGGTCGACCATGGAGAAGAAGGGAAGGATTTTCAAATCCTTCAGTCCTTCGTCCCGCTCGAAGGCAAAAATCTGTTCAAGGGTACGCAGCGACAGGGGCGTGGGGATGATCGGCACCAGCAGAATTTCGGCGGCGCCGAAAACGGCTTCGGAAACCAGGGAAATGCTGGGAGGACAGTCGAGAAAGAGGTAATCGTAGGAAGCGGCCAGGGGGGCAAGCAGCTTTTTGAAGCGCTTGGTCGGCTTCTTTTCGCCGTCAAGGAGGATATCGAGATGGCGGTAGGAAAAATCGGCGGGCAACAGATCGAGTCGCGGATAGTCCGTCCCTTTGATCGCGGATTCCAGACCGTTCTTGCCGCCGATGAGCCTTTCGCCGCCGCCCTTGACCTTAGCTTTGATCCGGAAATAAAAGGTCGCCGCTCCCTGGGGATCGAGATCCCAGACCAGGGTTCGGGCGCCGTCCCGGGCCGCCAGATAGGCCAGATTGACGGCGGCGGCGGTCTTGCCCACCCCTCCCTTGATATTGTAGGTCGCAAGAATTTTCATGATTTCAGGGCTCTTTCCGGAAGAGTTCGTGAACCGGGCGCCGGTTTTCCGCCTCGGCGAAGGCGGCAAAACGCGCGGCGAATTCCGCGCGGACCTGCCGCTGGCGACCCCGCAGCCGTTCGCTGAGTTGGCCGATAGCGAGCAGGGTTTTCGGGGGCAGGGGAGATTCCGCGTTTGGCGCCGTTGCAAAAGTCCGCAGAGCATGGGCGTGCACTTCGAGATCCTGGAATTCGCCGAGATTATCCTGAAGCTTCTTCAACGCCCTGAGCAGTGGCGAAATCGCCTCAGGGGGATAAAGACTTTGAAAAAACTCCAGAAGATAGCGGAGTTTTTTGCAGGTCTTGCGCAATTCGTGAAGATCTTCCGGCGGCGACCGGTCGTCGATGGCGTTGCCCTCGCGCAAGGCCCGACGGACCATCTTGCGGATACGCCCGTTGGCCGTTGCCGACAACGGCAAAGCGGCCGCTTCCGGCCAGGGACCCCCCCGGGCAGCGGGATTTTCAAGCCAGGCGCGCCAGTCGGCAAACAGTTTCCGGCAGCGGGGCGCGGCCAGTTCCTCGGCCAGTCGCCGCTGGGCCGTTTGCTGGTGAGCGATAAGCAGGGCGCGCAGAGGCTCAAGCTCCGGCCCAACATCCGGAGGAAGCAGGCGCCGATAAGCATCGAAACCGAGCAGATGGACGTCGAGATCACGTACCGGTCCGGTAATCGTCCCGAGCCAGGCGAATTCGGCGCGGAAGCGATCCCGTACCGCCTTCGGCATCAGACGCCCGAGTTGTCCGAGAAGAGCGCGGGTCCGGCGGATCGCAACCCGAAAATCGTGGAGGAATTCGCTGTCGAGATTCCGGCGGGTGCCCTCCAGATTCCGTTCCAGGGTATCGAGCAGATGGGCGAAAATCGCGCGGATCACCGCCTCGGTTCCCTGTCCGGGAGCAAAGAGGAATTCCGGTTTCGAGGTATAGTCGCCGGGAAGGCGTCCGGCATCGCGCATGACGGTATGCCAGAGATCCTCAGGCGCGATTTGCAGGCCCAGCCCCCAGCGCAGAACCCGATCGAGCTCCCGCGACTCCCGGGCATAGCCGCGAACCGCCTCACTGCGCAGCCGCAAGGGCAGCCGCCGGCCCGTCCCTGCGTCAGCCCCTCCGGTGATCGCGTCCATAACGGTCAGCCGCGCCACCGTCTTTTGTCGCTCGTCGAGGAGAGCCAGGCGCTGAACGGCGCAGCGGATCTCGGCAAGCGGGAACAGCCGACGCATCTCGACGATTTCCGTCAGGGTATCGCGCAGGCTTCCCGGCGACAACTCCCCGGCGAAATCCGGAGCGGAAGCGGCAATTCGGTTCAACGGGTCGAGGCCGTCGAGACGGCGCAACCGCAGATCGACGGCGCCGTCCGTCGTCTCTTCCTCCAAAACCAGCCCCCGCCCATAAAGGCGCCAGTCAAAACTGTCGAAATAACGCAAGCGCGTCTCCCGGAGGGGTTCGGCGGTCAAAGCTGCGAAATTTCGTAATCCGTCGCGCAGGCGCGTTATGGGAAAATGTTCCGGCAGCAGATAGTCCATGCGCATCCTCGGCATTCACCTCAGCGCAGGTTGCGGCCACCGATGTTTTTCGCTTTGCGCTTGCGCAGCCGGGAGGCGTCGCGATTGCGCCTTTCCGCCTGTTCGATGAGCCGCTGCTGGCTGCCGACACCCTCCTCGGCATTTCGCGGCCGCCGCTGGCTGTAGCCGCCGTCCGAATTCAACTCCCAGGCGCTGCGCCGGTCGTTGAGCTGAATCTCCAGCATCTGCCGCAAATCCGCGCGAATGGCCGGGTTTTCCACCGGAGTCAGCACTTCCACGCGGTGTTCGAGGTTGCGTTTCATGGCGTCGGCCGAGCCGATGAAATACTCCTCCTCGCCGCCGTTGCGGAAGTAATAGATACGGGCATGTTCCAGAAAGCGGCCGACGATGGAAATGACCCGGATGTTCTCCGAAAGGCCGGCGATCCCCGGTCGTACCCGGCAGCTGTCGCGGATGATGAGGTCGATCCGCACCCCGGCGCGGGCGGCGCGGTAGAGGGCGCGGGCGATATCGGCATCGTCGAGGGCGTTCATCTTGAAGATGATGCGACCGGGGGATTTCTCCGCGTGCCCGGCGATTTCCCGGTCGATGCGCTCCAGCAGTCCGCGCTTCAGCATTTTCGGAGCGACCAGCAGCTTCTGGTAACGGCGGCTGGGGGTGAAACCGGTGGTCAGATAATTGAAGAGTTCGGTGGCATCGCGGCCGATGTTCTTGTCGTAGAGGAGCAGCCCCAGATCGCTGTAAAGGCGCGAGGTCTCGGGATGGTAGTTGCCGGTGCCGATGTGCACATAGCGGCGCAGGCCGTTGTAGTCGTTGCGCACCACCAGAATGATCTTGGCGTGGGTTTTCAGCCCAACCACGCCGTAGGTGACGTGGATGCCCGCCTCCTCCAGGCGGGAAGCGAGACGGATATTGGCCGCCTCGTCGAACCGGGCCTTGAGTTCCACCACCACCGCCACCTGCTTGCCGTTCTGGGCCGCCTGGATCAGGTAGTCGAGGATCGGGCTGCGGCTCGACGTACGGTACAGGGTCATCTTGATCCCCCGCACCTTGGGATCGTGGGCCGCTTCCCGAAGCAAACGCTCCACCGAGGTGGAAAAGGACTCGTAAGGATGCTGGAGGAGGATGGCGCCGGCGTCGCGGATCAGATGGAAGATGCTCCGCTCGCTCTGCAGGGCCGGGTGAATGATGGGGTATTGCGGCACCTCCTTGAGTTGGGGAAGGTTGAGCGCGGCGATCTCGAAAAGATCCCGGGTGCCGAGCATGCCGTCGACGATGAAGACGTCGGCTTCCTCGTCCAGACCCAGTTCCGCCGCCAGTCGCCCGCGCAACGTCGAGTCCATGCCCGGCAGTACTTCAAGTCGGACGATGGGGGCGAACTTGCGCTGTTGCAGGGTCGACTCGATCAGGGCGAGCAGGTCGTCGGCGTGCTCCTCGGCCCGCTCCGTATTGGCGTTGCGCGTCACCCGGAAGAGGTCGCAATGGAGGATTTCCATCCCCGGAAAGAGCATGTCCAGGTTGTGTTCCATGACCTCTTCCAAAAGCACGAAGCGGTTCTGGCGACCGATGCGCAGAAAACGCGGCGCCCCGGCGCTGATCGGGGCCTTGACCCGAGCCATGGAGATCTCCCGGTCCTTGGGATAGCGCAGGGTCACCAGCAGGTTGAGAGAAAGATTGGAAACAAAGGGGAACGGATGAGCCGGGTCGATGGATTGGGGGGTGACCAGAGGGAAGATGTTGTCGTAGTAGTCTTCCCGAATCTTTTCCCGTTCGCTCTTTTCGAGTTTTTCATAGGGAAGAATCTGGATGTCCTTTTCGCGCAATTTGCGCACCAGAATTTTCAGCAGACGTTGCTTTTCCAACTGGTGCTTGCGTATAAAAGCGTAGCAGGCGCCGATCTGTTCCTCCGGCGTGCGGCCGTCGACGGTTCGCTCCTGCACCCCGGCGCCGACCTGCTGTTTCAGGCCGCCGATACGCTTCATGAAAAATTCGTCGAGATTCGACCCGGCGATGGCGGCGAACTTGACCCGTTCCAGCAACGGAGTGCGGCGATCCGCCGCTTCATGCAACACCCGCTGATTGAATTCCAGCCAGGCCAGTTCACGGTTCAGGTAAAGATCGGGGGATTGAAGATCACTGGAGGCCGGCAGAGCCTTGAGCGGCGCCGGGAGGTCTTTGGGAGCGGGGGATGTCGGCAAGGCGGATTCCAAGGCCATGCCCTTTTCCGCCGCCTGGACAAGAGCATCGGCGCCCTGGTCGAGGGCAGGTGAAAAAACGGGAAGCTCTGTGGTATCCATAACAAAGGTCCTTAAGGGGGAAAGGCTGGTCCGGATTTATCCGGGAAAAATTTTCTCCTTTTACTTTGCCATGCTCTTGTTAGAAATCTGTTAAAAAAGTGTAAAAATTGAACCCTGTCGGCTTTTTTACACAAAACTTACCCAACTCTAACATAATCTCAGGGTTCTGCTGGTATAGTTGGCATTTGCAAGCCAGGTTCCGGCCATGGCGATCCTTCTCCAACGAGGTGACATATGAGTGATGAAGCAAGCAAAGAATTACAGCGGATCAAGGGAATCGGCGCGGTACTGGCGAAGCGGCTGACGGCGGCCGGACTCGACAGCCCGGCGCGCCTGGCCCAGGCCGCGCCGGAAGAACTGGCGGCGATTCCGGGGATGAATCCCCGTTACATAGAGAATATCATCGCGCAGGCGGGAAAAATGGTCGCGGGAGCGACAAAGCCGACGGAGACGGTCGCGCAAGCGGACAAGTGCGCCCCCCTGCGCGAAGCGGCCGAGACGCTGCGGCAGCGGGTTCGGGAACTGGTCGATGGACTTCTCGCGCGCAAGGGGGAGAAGCTGGCCGAGGCGAAGAAGGTAGCGCTCCAACGGGAGGTCGATAAATTCCTGAGCCGTCTGGAGCAGGTCGAAAGCCGTCTCGATCACCGGCGGAAGCGGGCGGGTAAAGGTCTGGCCCGGGCCGCGCGCCGCCTGAAGCGGCTGGATCAGGCCGGGGCCGGCAAACTGACCCGGGGACTGAAGAAGGCGCGCAGGCCTTTCCGGCGGGTTCTGGCGTGAGTTCGCGGGAAAGACGGGGGGACGAGGGCAAGGGCAGGGGTTCGGGAGAACGGCTCGCCGCTCTCGACATCGGCACCAACTCCATCCGCTGCATCGTCGTTGAAGTTCTTGGCGGAGGCGATTACCGGATCCTCGACGATGAAAAAGCTACAGTGCGTCTCGGCGAAGGGATGGCGGCCAGCGGGTTGATTTCCACCGCCGCCTGGGAACGAGCGGCCCAGGCCCTTAAACGCATGAAGCAGATCGCCGACGGGCTGGGCGCGACCCATTTCGTCGCCGTCGCCACCAGTGCCGTGCGCAAGGCCGCCAACGGCAAGGCGTTCGTCGCGGCCATGGCCCAACGCACCGGCCTCGCCATCGAGGTCATCGATGGCGAGCGCGAGGCCGAACTGGCGGCGCTGAGCGCCCGCCATCATTTCGACATGGCCGGCAACCGCTACGCCATGATCGACATCGGCGGCGGCAGCGTCGAAATGGTGACGGCCACCGGCGAACACATCGAAGAGATTCACTCCCTGGAACTGGGCGCGGTACTGCTGACCGAGCGTTTTATCCACGGCGACCCCGCTCCGGAGAAGGATCTGCTCCGGTTGCGCAAGCATATCCGCCAAGCCTTGAAAGCGACTCTGGCACCCCCCGGTTTTCCCGTGCAATGCCTCATCGGCTCGGGCGGTACCCTCAACGCCGTTGGCGCCATGGCCATGGCCCTGCGCAAGGAAGCCTACGGTTCCGTTCACGGCTACGAAGTGCTGCGCTCCGAGGTCGTCCATCTGCTGGCCATGCTCGAACGCAAGGACGCCCGGCAGCGGCGGGAAATTTCCGGCCTCAGTCCGGAACGGGCGGACATCATCATCGCCGGCGTGACCCTGGTCGATGAGCTGATGCGCTTTTTCGGCGCCAACCTGTTGCGCATCAACGAACGCGGCATCCGCGAGGGACTAATCTTGAAAAGCCTCGACGATCTCGGTCTGATAGAAAAACGCGAAGCACGACGGGACTGGCTAACGGCGGTTAAGGAGTTCGCCCGCTCCTGCCACAGCGACGAAGGGCACGCCGAAACGGTGCGCGACCTTTCCCTGCAGATTTTCGACGGCACGACCGAACTGCATCGTCTAGGGGAACGCCCCCGGCAACTTCTGGAGGCCGCGGCCCTGTTGCACGACGTCGGCTATTTCATCGATTACGCCAAGCATCACAAGCATTCCTACCATCTCATCCGTCATGCCGGACTCTTCGGCTTCACCCCCCGCGAACAGGAAATCGTCGCCAATCTCGCCCGCTACCACCGCAAGTCGCTGCCAAAGAAGAAACACGAGAATTTTGCCCGGCTGGGCGCCGAGGACCAGCAGCTCGTGCGTCAGCTCGCAGGCATCCTCCGCCTCGCCGACGGTCTCGACCGTTGCCGCAGCGGCAATCTGCACCGGATCACCGTCGAACTGACCGACAAAACCTGCAAACTTCTCCTGCAAGGAACTGGCGATCTCGCCGTGGAACTTTACGGCGGCCAGAACAAGGGGGATCTCTTCGAACAGGCCTTTGAGCGAAAACTGCTGCTCGAACCGACGGAAAACTGAAACGGTTACGGGAGGACTCCCCCGTAACCGGCCTCTTGCTTTGCCGGCAAAGGGCGAAAACCCGCGAAAAGAATTCCGGCGACGGCCCCAAAAGCACCGCATCCACATCCACTTCTCAACAAAACTTCATCCATCCCTAACAAACGTCCGACATTCTGGCTCCCCCGAGCGGCCGCAACCACGGGCCGCTGATTTCGCTCCCAGGGAGAGTCCATGGAGATCGTCAAAGACCGTGCCGTCCCCCGTTCCGCTGCAAACACCCCCGTTCCCGCCCCCTCGCAATGCGCTCCTTTGGTCCTGATCGTCGAAGACGAACCGGAACTGGCCGAACTGCTGGAGTACAACCTGCACCGCCACGGCTACCGCACCGAGATCGCCGGCGACGGCCTGAGTGCCTGCCGCCGCATCGGCACCGCCCGTCCCGACCTCATCCTGCTCGATCTGATGCTCCCCGACCTGGACGGCCGCGAAATCTGCGCCATGGTCCGTTCCCACCCCGATCCCGAGACGGCGCCGACCCCGATCATCATGCTCACCGCCCTCGGCACCCTGGAAGACCGGGTGCGGGGCGTCGAGGCGGGAGCCGACATCTATCTGAGCAAGCCCTATTCGGTGCGGGAAGTCCTGCTGCAAACGGAGAGACTGATCGAGCAGCGCCGCGCCCGGCGGGAAGCCGAGGCGGCCCTGGGCCGTCTCGAAGGGGCAAGCCGCCGGGAAGAGCAGTGGCGGCAGATGCTCTTCCACGAACTGCGCAACCAGCTGCTGGTGATCTCCGGCTATTCGAATCGTCTGGCCGACAAGGAACCCGCGCCGGGGCCGGCGCGGGAATACGCCCAGGCGATCCAGCGCGGCGCCGACCACCTGAGCCGCCTCGCCGAGGAGTTCCTGCTCTTGCGCCGGGTCGAATCGGACCGGCAGCCCTTGCCGACGGAGCCGGTCAATCCCCTCTGGCTGCTGGAAGACGTGGTCGGGCTCTATCGCCCCCTGGCGGCGCGGGAAGGGCGGCGGCTGACCCTGCGCACCCTCGGCACGCCCGCTCCCTTCGCGACCCACCCCGGAGCCGTGCGCCTGATTCTTTCGAGTCTGCTGGAAAATTCCGTGAAATACGGCAAATTGGGCGGAAGTGTCGAGGTGGAACTGATTTTCGCGACGGGGGGATTGCGGATCACCGTGGCCGACGACGGCCCGGGCATCCAGCCGGAGGAGATGGAGCGGATTTTCGAAAAGTTCTATCGCGGCGCCCAGGAGTCGGGGCGCAGCGCGGGGCACGGCCTCGGGCTCTATTCCGCCCGCACCCTGACGCGCGCCCTGGGCGGCGAATTACATGCCGCCAACCGCCCCGGCGGCGGCGCCGAGTTCACCCTGAGTCTGCCCGTAGGCGATCAGGCTCAAGCCTCTCGGTAAGACCCATTCCCGCCCCCCCCGGGGCGGGGACGAACCGCCGGTTTTTCATTCCAATCACCAGCGGGAATCCTTGAGCTCCCTGCTGTCAGGGGAGAGTTGGCTTTTGCGGAAGATCGATACGAAGCAGGATTGTTTTTATAGATGATCGCAGGCGTAGGCGGAAGGATAGCTTCTTTCCGCCGTGCCGCGCCCGCCGCCGGCATGAATACGACGCCCCGACTCCCGCGCTTCCTGGGCTTCAATGCCGAGATGGGCCAAGGGCTGAGCAAAGAGGCGAGGCAGTCCAATCTGCTCCCCGGTTTCCTGGCAATAGCCGTATGTGCCCTCCTCGATGCGCAACAACGCCGCGTCGATCCGGGCAATAAGCCGCCGACGCCGGGCACGCTCCGCCAAGGACAAAAAGCGCTCGGTTTCCACCACGCACTGATCGAGAATGTCGGACTCGCGGATTCTTTCCTCTTGCAGCGGCATTCCGGCGCACTCCTCGGCCCTGACGAGCTCCTGGCGCCGCCTGAACAACAACCGCTGAAAATACTGGATCTGCCGCAAATTCATGTAGGGTTCCGTGTCGGACGGAACATAGCCGTCATGGGCGTCTCTCATAATCTCCTCCTGTCGAGCTGATTCCGAAGAAAAGGTCCGAACGTTCAGCGATTCAATCCGAGAGCCGTTCAACAACGGTCAGAGCTTCATGTGACTTTGGTTAAGCCTCGCCTTGGGCCATGAACGGAAACGGTCCCCAATCAATATTTCATCTTTGCCCAACCGATTCCCAACAATTCCCCTTCATGCTGCTCCCGTAACGTCCGGCAACTTTCCGAAGGATGCCGGCCCTCTTCTGGAGAACGGCATGAAATCCCCCCACGCGTTGCGGCTGCTCCCCGGCCGTCACCCCACCCGATCCCCCGCCGACGGCTTCGATCCGCGCCTGATTCTTGGCCGTCTCGGCTGTCGGCTGGAAGATCTCCCCGGCACCCTGCCCTTTTCTGCGGGCGACCTGACCGCCGGGTCGGAGACGGAACTGCAAGCGGTGGTCATCGGCGGCCGAGACGTGGTCGACCTGCCCCTGACCATCGACCATTCGGGATTTTTCGCCAATCTGCGCCGCCGCGCCCGAGCGGGGGACACGGCCCACAGTCTGGTGGAACGCCTGGAAGACTTTCTCGCCGGCAACGCCGACGAGGTTTGGGAGAACAGCTGGGTGCGCCTGCCGATGAGACGCCTCGGCGAATTCTCGCGGCAGGTGCTGAAGCGGGATCTGCTCGCGGACAAGAGCGATCCGGCGGCGGGCCGGCGGGGGGACGCCGGGCGCTTCCTCCTTGGCGGCACCGGCGCCGAGGAAGATCACCTGCGGGTTCCCGTGAGCTATCTGGTCAAACTGGCTCTGGCCGACCACCTCGACCGCCACCCGGATTTGCCGCCAGCGGTCAGAGCGACCGGCGAACGGCTCATGAATCATTATCTGAGCGACAACACCTCGCCGGAAACCTTCTCCTTCCAGGTCGTGACCCTGGGGGCGGAAACCGGCATGGGCGCGGCCCTGGCGCGGGAAACGGCCCAGCGCTTTCTCTTCACCCATCTGCTGAGCTGTCACGCCAACCTGAATTTCGGCTTGCTGGAAACGGGGCAGCGGGCGCTCATCTATTTCGCACCGCACCCGCCATTGCGGCAGAAGCAGCTCAACGACCTGATTCCCGACGCCTTTTACCGGGAACTCTTCATGAGTCCCTGTCTGTCGGGCTGGGACCGGGGGGAAGCCAAGCACCACTACATGCACCTCTGCCATCAGGTACTCAGCCGCTCCAAACTCAACGCCGTGGCCAAACTGCGTGAAGCGGGGATCATCAGCAACAACCTGGTCCTGCTCCCGAACATGTCGAATATCAGCCTGGCCAACAACGGCACCCACATCAGCCTCGGCAGCCGCCGCCTGACCGGTCTGATGAACGCCGGAACACCGGATTACGGCGCCGCCGAGGAAAAATGTCTGGGGGATCTGGCGATCAAGATCCAGGAACACTTTCTGCCCCTCTTCGCCGGCACCTTCAGCGCCGCCCCCTACCGGCTCGGCTTCGAGGATTTTCATCCGGAAACGGCCCTGGGTTTTCTCGCCCATGAACTCGACTACACCCATTTGCGCATGCTCTGGCGCCGCTGGAAGAAGAAAGCGAGCCTTTCGGTCTGCGGCCACGCGCTCACCCCCTTCGGCCCCGACCGGCTCGACCTGGGCCTGAGCCGCCTGCTCGGCCTGCGCGGGGATCTGGTTCCCGACTTCCGCCTGGTCGATTATCCGGTGGCCTTTCTCAGCACCGCCAACAGTCCGGCCCTCGATGGCCGTCTCGGCAACCAGAACCGGCTCAAAGAGGATCTGGACGCGATGGGGATTTTCGACCGGCGGATGTCCCTCTATCAGTTTTTCAAGCTGCGGGAGCATGGGAGCATGGGTTTTACCGGCTTCGAAGGGCGGCATTACAGCCTTTTCCACAGCCTGGGAGAGGATTTCGGCGGCGCCGCCAGCCTGCAGGCTCTGCTCACCGGTCTCGCCTTCAAATATCTCGCCACCGGGGAAGTCCGCCGGCGGCACATCCCCGACGACCCGGTGACCGAAAGCGAGCGACGGCAGATCTTTTTCGGCCTGGCGGTGGGCATCCCCACCTTTTACGTCAGCCGTCGTACCCGCGACCGCTTCCTGCTGAAAATCCTGCGCCGCACCCGCCAGGTCCGCGCCAGCAAACGCTATCCCGGCTACTGGCGGGTACCGAACCGGGAATACCGCCTGGCCCTGCTCGACATCCTCGCCGAGGACGGCGCCGAACTGATCGAAGCGGCGGGACTGGGCGGCCTGCTGGCGGAACTGCGCCGCCGCCTGGACCGGCCTGAGGAAGAATCCACCGCGGGCCGCCTGACGCGGGGCATCCTCGACCGTCTCGGCGCCAAACATCCCCTCAAGGTCAAGGCCGAGGATTTCAACCGCGCCGCCGAAGGCTATTACCGCGAAGAGCTGCGCCGTCACCATCTTCACGAAGCTCTGGCCTTCCTGCGCGAGGAGCTGGAACGCCCGGCAAAAAACACCCCCTGGTTCGGCGGTTTCCCGGGAGACCTGCGAGAGAAGGCGTCGCTTCTTTTTGCCGATGCCCGCCGGGAAGTATCGGCCGGCACGGAAACGCCGGAAACGGTGGCGCAGCTGCTTAACCTGATGCTTTTGAATTTTTCCCGCCAGGCGTCCATGGACGCCGAGCCATCCCTGGAGAACCATGCCGAACATTCATCAGTACATCGAACGGGATAGCGGACTGGTCCATACCGAACCGTTCTTTGCCGATCGCCTGATCCGTCTGCTCTACCACCCGTTGCGGGAAAACGCCGACCTGCTCTTTCGCGCCCTGACCGGCGCCCGCGCCTCCGCTTTCCTGGCCTGGCTCAACTATGACCTCCCCCTGGGGTCCAGGATACTGGGAAACCGCCGCTTTCTCCGCGAGTCCGGCATCGATTTTTCCGAATGTCTGGATCCCCCCGCCGGCTACGATACGCCGCGCAAGGTCTTCGAGCGGCGCATCCGCTACTGGGACCGTCGCCCGTTGCCCAGGGATGCCGCCGCCGTGGTCTGCCCCGCCGACGCCCGGGTGCTGGTCGGCTCCTTCGCCGCCGCCTCGGCACTCTTCATCAAGGAGAAGTTCTTCTCTTTCGAGGAGCTGCTCGGGCCGGACCAACCGGTCTGGCGCGAGGCCTTCGCCGGGGGGGACTTCGCCGTCTTTCGCCTGACCCCGGACAAATACCATTACAACCACGTTCCGGTATCCGGCGAAGTGGTCGATTTCTACGAAATCGACGGTGCCTATAACGCCTGCAATCCCAGCGCGGTCATCGCCCTGGCCACCCCCTACTCGAAGAACAAGCGGGTCATCACCATCATCAACACCAATGTCCCCGGCGGCAGCGGAATCGGCCTGGTGGCCATGATCGAAGTCGTCGCCCTGATGATCGGCGAAATCGTGCAGTGTTACAGCGACCGGGCCTACGACGACCCGACGTCGATGCGTCCCGGTCTCTTCCTGCGTCGGGGGCAGCCGAAAAGCCTGTACCGCCCCGGCAGCAGTACCGACGTGCTGATCTTTCAACCGGGGCGTGTCCTCTTCGACGAAACGATTCTCGCCAATCTCCATCGCCGCGATGTGCGCAGCCGCTTCTCCCTGGACCTGACCACCCCACTGGTGGAGACCGAAGTTCGGGTGCGCTCGCTGCTGGCGCTGCCGTGTAAAACCAACCCCTCCGGAGAGCAATCATGAGCAACGCCCTCTTTCTGTCGATTCTCGCCCTGGCCTGCCTGGTCCTGCTCACTTGGGGCTTTCGGGTGCTGCCCGGAGAGCGCTGGCAGATTCTCGCAACCTTGCCCCTGCGTCGCCTGGATGACGGCCACTGGCAGGGGATCAACCTGACCTGGTACGGACTGCTCACCGCCAACGCCTATCTGGCGGCGGTGGCCGTCCTGGTGCTGCTGCTGGGCACGGTCGGCGTCCCCCTGGCGAGCATTCTCACGGCGGCCGTCATCCTGCTTTTGGTCTGCGTCCCCGCCTCGCGCCTGGTGGCCCGTGTGGTGGAAGGGAAAGCCCACACCTTCACCGTCGGCGGCGCCGTCTTTGTCGGCCTGCTCATCGCCCCCTGGCTGCTCGCAGGAGTGAACCGCCTGCCCTGGCTCACGCCCCTGCCGGTTTTGCCGGCGTTAGCCGCCATCGCCGTCGCCTATGCCTTCGGCGAAGGGCTGGGGCGCCTCGCCTGTATCAGCTTCGGCTGCTGTTACGGCAAACCCCTGGCGCAATGCGGCCAGCGCATGCAAAAACTCTTCCGCCGTAGGCACTTCGTCTTTTTCGGCGCGACCAAGAAGATCGCCTACGCCGACGGACTGGAGGGGGTCGGCGTGATTCCGGTCCAGGGCCTGACCGCCCTTCTCTATTGCCTTGTCGGCATCGCCGGAACCGGCCTCTTCCTCGCCGGCAAGTTCAGCACCGCTTTTGTTCTGGCGACCTTCGTCACCCAGGCCTGGCGGGTCTACTCGGAAACGCTGCGCGCCGATTACCGCGGGACAGGGCGCATCTCCGCCTATCAGCTCATGGCGCTGGCGGCCCTGCCCTATGCCCTGGCCATCGCCCTGTTCCATCCCGCTGCCCCGTCCGTCGTCGTTCCCGAACTGCACCGCGGCTTTGCCCTCTTCGGCCGGCCGCTTCTGATGCTCTTCCTGCAAGGGTTGTGGCTCGCTCTCTTTATCCATACCGGGCGCAGTACCGTAACCGGCGCGACCCTGAGTTTTCATGTCCACCTCGACCGCATCTGAACCGCGCCGACCATCGCCCTGGAGCAAACCGGTCGCCCTGGCGCGGAGCCTGGCAGGACAAGGGATCACCCCCGGGCGGCTGGCTCTCGCCCTGGCCTGCGGCGTCACCTTGGGGATCGCTCCCTGCGTCTGGGGATCGACTTTGGCCTGCGCCCTCTGCGCCGCGCTCTTCGGACTCAACCAGGGGGCGATCCAACTCGCCAACTATCTGGCGTTTCCCGTGCAACTGGTGCTTTTCATCCCCTTCCTCCACCTCGGACAAGCGTTCTTCGGCCCCTCGACGCAAGCACTCGACATCGAAGCCGTGCATGCCGCCTTCCGCCAAGATGCCTTCGCCGCTGCGCACAGCCTCGGCCTCGCCAATCTCCAGGCCCTCGGCGCCTGGGCCCTCCTCGCCCCGCTTCTGGTCGTGCTGCTGCGACGGATTTTTCTGGCCTTTCTGCGCCGTCCGAGCCTTTTCTGAAAGGACTTTTTCTTCATGACTTGCGAACGACTATCCGCCCTGATCGAAAACGATCGTCTTTATTCGTATTTTCAGCCCATTGTCGATCTGCGCAGCAACCGGATCATCGGCTACGAGGCCCTGCTTCGCGGACCGGAGGGCAGCCCATTGCACCAGCCCGACATGCTTTTCGATGTCGCCGGACGTTGCGGCAGACGCATGGAGTTGGAACTTTTAACCCGGGAGCTCCATATTCGGAACTTCGCCCACCTCAATCTGCCCGCCAAACTCTTTCTCAATATCTGTCCGTTCTCCCTGATGGAGCAAAAATACCCCCGAGGCTATACCCGGCGCTTTCTGGAGCGCCATGGTCTAAGCCCGGAACAGGTCGTCATCGAACTGACGGAGCACAGCACCATCGACGACTACAATCTCTTTCGCGAAGCTCTTTCTCACTACCGGCAAATGGGTTTCACCATCGCCATCGACGATCTGGGAGCGGGCTATTCCGGGTTGCGTCTGTGGTCGGAGTTGCGCCCCGAATATGTCAAACTCGACCGGCATTTCGTACAGGGGATTAACGACGATTACAACAAACAGCAGTTCGTTCACTCCTTACTTGAAATCGCCCACGGCCAGGGATGTCAGACCATCGCCGAAGGGATCGAAACCCCCGAGGAGTATCAAACCATTCGAAAAATTGGAATCCACTTGGGGCAGGGATTCCTTTTGAGTCGTCCACGCCCGGTCCCGGTGCTGGAACCAGAGTTCAGCCCGAGCCAACCTGCCAATAAACCTCAGGGACTTCAGCGCCCGCGCCGTCGGGAACTGACGATCGGCAAACTGGCGCAACAGTCCCCCGTGGTCGCCCCATCAACCCTCTTCCGCCACACGGGGGAACTCTTCGACCGCCATCCCGAATTGCGTTCGCTCCCGGTCATCAACAGCAACCAGGTCGCCGGTCTGGTCATCCGCGAAGATTTTCTGAATGTGGCCGCCTCGCGCTATGGTTGGGACCTCTTTAGCAAGGAGCCCATCGCCAACTTCATGGAGTCCGCTCCGATCGTGATTGATGTCCATACCCCCCTTGAAAAAATCAGCACTTTTCTCGACGAACGGAAACCTGTCTATCGGGGACAAGACATCCTGGTGACGGAAAACGGGGACTATGCCGGTGTCGTTTCCATCCTCACCCTGTTGCGAAATCTGTCGGAATTACAGATAAGACGCGCCCAGCACGCCAACCCTCTGACGCAACTGCCGGGAAACGTGCCGATTCAAGAAGAGATTGAGTTCCTCCTGAGCAACGGCGCGCCCTTTACCGCCTGCTACTGCGATCTCGACCATTTCAAGGCCTACAACGATACCTACGGTTATGCCGCCGGCGACACCGTGATCAAACTGCTGGCCGGCATCCTGTCCGACAACGCCGAAAAGGAAAGTGATTTTATCGGGCACATCGGCGGCGACGATTTCATCGTCATCTTTCAAAGCACCGACTGGCAGGATCGCTGCGAAAGCATCCTCAAAAACTTCGCCCAGGCGATACCGGCGCACTACACCCGGCAACACCGGCACGAGGGCGGAATATGGGGCAACAACCGCGCCGGCGAGCGCATCTTCCTGCCGCTCATAACCCTCTCCATCGGCGCGATCTGCTGGCGCGGCGATATCCCCATGACCTGCTACGACATCGCCCACATGGCCAGCGAAGCCAAGGCCATGGCCAAAAAAGAGAACGGCAACGCCCTTTTTGTCGAGCGCCGTGAACGATTGACCCAGGGGTTCGCGGAAGAGACGGAGCGGGAATGTCGAGTCGCCTGAGCGGCGGCGCGACAAAGAAATGAAGGGGCGGGATGAAGAAAGCAAACGAGCGGCGGGGAAACCCTATTCCCCGCCGCTCGCCGTTTCGGTCACGGCGGCGAGTTCGGCGCGAATTGCTCGGAAAGTTTCCAGCGATCCGACCGCAAGCACTCAAAGACACCGCAGCACAAAGAGAATCAGAGAGGATTTACGGAGCAGTATCTCGATCATCGGTGACATACCCATAGGGTTCACGCCGACACCTTCGTTACCGACGCATTACTCAAATCAGTCCGGGAATTGGCGTTGAACAAGGCACAAGCGACTTTTCAGTATCCCAATCGTGCTCAAAGGTGACTTGAGCAAGGGTCTTCTCCTCCCCAGGCTCATCCTCCACCGTCATCCTGAAACGACTCAGCAAAAGGAATAAATGCCGCGCCTGAGCCGCCAGTTGCTCTGCCGAAGCGGCGCACTCCTCGGCGCTGGCGGCTTTTTTCTGAGTGACCTCGTCGAGTTGGGCAAGGCCTTGGCTGACTTCGCCATAGCCCCTGGCCTGCTGCCGGCTCCCTTCGGAGATCTCGGCGACCAAGGCGGCGCCGCGAGTAATTTCCCCCATGATCTGCTCTAGGGCGGCGGCAGTCTGACCGGCCAGAATCGCCCCCGAGTCGGCTTTGGCGACGGCGCCTTCGATCAACTCCGAGGTTTCCTTGGCCGCCTGGGCGCTGCGCCCGGCAAGGGAGCGCACCTCCTCGGCGACTACTGCGAAACCCTTGCCGTGCTGCCCGGCCCGAGCAGCTTCGACAGCGGCGTTCAACGCCAGCAGATTGGTCTGAAAGGCGATTTCGTCGATAGTCTTGATGATCTTGGAGATATCCGAGCTCGACGCCTTAATGCCGTTCATCGCCTCGACCATGGCCGCCATCCGGCGGGTGCCCTGTTGCCCCGACTCCATCGCCCGCGCCGTGGCCTGCCGCGCGGCATCGGCTTTTTCGGCGCTGAGCCGGGTCTGGTGCGACATTTCCGTCATAGAACTGGTGATTTCCTGCAAGGCGCCGGCCTGGACGATCGCGCCTTCGGAAAGTTCCTGGCTGGCAGCGGCGATCTGCCCGGCACCCATGGAAATATTTTCCCCGGCCAAGCGCACTTCGCCCATCAGCCCCCGCAGGATTTCATTGGCTTCGCCCTGAGGCTGCCGGATCAACCCCCGTGCCTCGAAGGTGAAATCCCCCGCGGCCAAACGCTTAAATGCAGTGACGACTTCGTCCCGCAGGTGGTCGGCAAAGCTGTCGAGAATTCTGGACATTTCACCGATTTCGTCGCGGCTTTGCAGATTCAGACGGTTATCGAGATGACCCTGATCGAGATCCCGGATCATCGCCACCGTCCGTCCCAGCGGCACGGTGATGGAGCGGGTAATCCGCCACCCGGCGAGGATGCAAATGACGATCACCATCGTAGTCAGCAGCAGACTGTGGCGGGTCATTCCCGTAAGTTTCGCTTCGACCCGTTGCCGCGTTTCACCAACCGCAAGCGCCGCCTGCCGGGCCGCCTCCATCTGGACCTGACCCGTTTCTTCGAGTTGCGCCTCAAAGCCCAGCAGTAATTCGGCGGTTTCGTCCAACAGCGCATTGACCGGGTCGTTAAGCTGTTGCGAAATCCGCTCCTGGGCACGCAGTGCGGCTTCTTCCTGCGTCAGCACACTGTCGATGTCGACCGCCATCGACTTGATGGCGGCAGGGAATTCGTCCCGGTAGAGCAGGCGCACCCCCTCCCAGTCATTGGCGAATACCAGCCGATTTAATTTGAAAGAGGACTCCCAGAGCTTGGCATTGGTTGCGGACGCCTTGGCCAAGGCGGTTTCGAGGGTAGGCATCTCAGCCGCGTAACGAGCATAGAGCGGCCCGTTTTTAAACTCTTCCAGCGGGGTGTCCGTAATCTCTTCGAACAACAGCTCACTGATGGAACTGCGGACGAAGATCATATTCGCGACATTGAGGGCCCAATAGAGTTGGGTCCGCTTCAAGTCGTTAAGGGCCTGGGCCAGGCCCGGATGTTGCGGTGCCCAGCCTTGTTGAATAGACTGATCGAGTTCAAGCAGCCGCCGGCGAATCTCCTCCAAGCGCCCGAGAGCCGTTTCGGATTCGGGCAGTAGCGCCCGTAACGCCTCCCCGTCGGGACCGCTCAGCAACCGCCCTAGGGGTTCGGGGTGTTCTTTGTTGAAAAGAGCGACCTGCGCGCGGTTTTGTAACAGGGCATTGCGCACATCCCCGGCCGCCGCGGTCAGGTCGCCGCGCACGGCACGCAGCGCGGCCGTAACCTGGTCATGGCGCGCCCGCCCCTGCTCCACCGAAGCCGCCTGTTCCAGGGCCTCGGATACGTCACGGTTGGCTCGTTTCACATCTCCAGTGGTCAGAATCGTCATCAAACACATGACAGCCACCAGTCCGACCACCAAAGCAAACCCACCGAAAAGCCGTTTGCCGATTTTCACATTTTCCATATCTAACCCCCTTAGCTAGCGAGCCACGCCCTTCGAAAATAAAAAAACCCACCTCCGTTAAAGAAATGGGCGTGGCTGCCAAACACGGGATCTATCCCTCATTGGTAACCCGGCCATCCGCGGATAACGGACCCGTGGCTTTGCGTCACCCGGTTGCCCGGGATTTGCCTTTTCGAGGAAGCTCTTGCTGAAATTCACAAGCCGGACAATCAGCTCCAGCTTGTCGATTTGTTTAGTGATACGCTATTACGCTTTTGTTAGAAGACGACAAAGTGGTTATTAGACCTCTGTTCGGCACGCGGATTGATTGGCGGTCGCTAGCAGGCCAGTCTGGTCGTCGCCAGGTTTTCATGATAGGCGCGAAAGGCTTCTGCTTCGTCTTTGCCCATGTAGCGGGCCAGGGTGCGCCGGTCGGTGCGCAGCAGATCGACCAGCACCAGGCCGTCGAGCACCTCGCCGAACTCCGGATCGAGATTGAAAGCCAGCAGTTTCCCCCCCAGGTTGAGGTAATGGCGCAGCAAGACCGGAATCCCCTTCTGGTCGATTTCGATATCGGCGATCAGTGCGGAAAGCTCCTCGATATCCCGCATCACCGCTCGTGCCGTCTCGGGCGCGCAGCCCTTGATGCGCACACGTTTAACCCGCATCGGAATCCGCGGTTTGACCATGCGCGCCAGCTCGGGCAGCGAGAGACTCTCTTGGAGAGTTTCGGCCATCAGCCGCCGGGAAACGTCGCTGTACTCGCGGGAGATGCTCACCGGGCCGAAAAGCATGCGGTAGCGGGGATTCTCGCTAACAAAGCGGCCGATCCCTTTCCACAACAGCAGCAGGGGTGCGTAGCCACGCTGGTACTCCTCGCGCACGAAGGAGCGGCCCATTTCCAGGGCCGGGCCGAGCCCTTCCAGCATCCGGGTACGGAAGTGAAAAAGGGTCTGGGTATAAAGTCCCTTCTTGCCCAACTCCCGCAGGATTTCGTCGGTCTTGCCCAAACGGTAGGCGCCGACGATTTCCAGGGCATCGCGGTCCCAGATGAAGAGGTGGGTGTAGTGCTCGTCAAAGGCGTCGAGATCGCAACCACGGCCGGTCCCCTCCCCGGCGGCGCGGAAGGTCAATTCGCGCAGGCGACCGATCTCCAGCAACGTGTAGGGAATCTGCGTGGCCCGGGCCTGAAAAACCTGCATCCCGCCGTTCTCGGCCAATAATTGGGACTGATGCAGGCGGCCGATCTCCTCGACAAGTATCCCCGTCGACCGGGGAGGAATCACCGGTTCCTGCCCCGTCGCCGCCGGCGGGATTTCCTCGCCGCTCTCCGCAGGCGGCCCTGCCTCCGTGCCAACGCAGCCGAGCAGATAGGTTTTGAGTCGCAGATAGTCCATCAACTCGCGGTCGTCGGGCAGGGCGGCCAGTTTCTTCCAGGGGACAACATGAGCGATGCGCAGCGGGAAACGGCGGCCGGCCTTGTTGAGGAATTCCCGAGGAAGGAGGGCGGTGCGCAGGCGTGGATGAAGCAGACCAGCCAGTTGAAACACCAGGCCGTTATGTCCGGGAAAGAAGATCGGCAAGACCGGCGCGGCACAAGCACGAAGCAGGCGGGCCAGATGGGGTGACCAGGGAGGATCGGAGATCTCGCGGCGACGCAGGCGCAAATGCGCGACCGCGCCGGCGGGGAAAATCAGCAGCGCGCCGCCGCCGCGCACCCAGCGGACGGCCTCGCGCAACGGCGTCCGATTGGCAGCCGCAGCGGCATTCCCGCCAAAGGGGTCGACGGGAATGACTGTTTCCCGCAGTTCCGGAATCCGGCACAGCAGGGAGTTGGCCAGCACCCGGACATCCGATCGCGCCCGGCGCAGCAGATCGAGCAGGATCAGCCCCTCGGCCCCGCCGAAGGGATGGTTGGCGATAACGACGAGGGACCCCGTGGCGGGAATCCGCCCGAATTCCTCATCGGTCACGACATAGCTCATACCCATGCGCTCAAGAATCTGCGCAGAAAAATCGCAATCGTCAGGGTGTGCGACGAGATCATCATAGATCGCGGCACAACTCCGCAAACCGAAGAATTTTTCAAGCAACGGGGCAAATGGGGCGTGGATTTCGAAGATGGCGTGATTGTCCCGACGATGCGACTTCATGGGAAGACCTCCAGGCAAGGGCCGGCGTTTTCGATGAAGTCAATCTGTCGGAAAATGTTTAGAAAAGCATGGACGGGGCGTTAAAGAAGTGTGCGTATCGGTGAAAAATCGATATGGCCGACGGCTTGCCCCAACCAACTTCTAACCCGAAGCTAAACGAATTCTGACCCCGGGGAAGGACGATGCCGGCAGGATAACAGCGTCAATCACGCAGATGCCCACCCCGACCCCACCTCATCCCCGGGTCTTCCCGTTGCAATGGCCGCTCGCCCGAGCGGCCGTTTTTTTATCCGGCACGATCACCGCAAAAAAACCCGAAGACCCATAGACCAAGAGCTCACGGGTGAAATGAAAGACGGGAAGTTTCAGGGGGAAATCGGAAAGTTCAAAAACGGAATGGCGGATCAGGAATTCAGACCCTGGCGAGAACGCAGGTTTTCCCGCAATTCCCGGGAGATGAAGATGGAAATGAAGGTGCGGATGGTCGCGTCGGTAGCCAACTCGGAATAAATTTTTTCGTACAGTTCGGGAAGTCTTTCACGTACTTCGGGGAATTCCTCACAGAGATTCTCCAGCGCCCGCTGATGCTGGATTTTTTCCGCGGGATCTTGTCCATCAATGCCCATCATGCTGCTCTCCTTGCAATATCGATGCAACGCCGCCGGGAAAACCGCAGCGCCTATTCCAGCTCCCGGAGGCCACATCATTTGCCGTCGGGAGCACTACCCATCCTGCGGTCTTAAGCCAATGGAGCGACCCGACGGCGACCAGCCAGGCCAAAAGAACCATGAACAAGATAAAACGCAAGTGACGAATCAGCATCTCCAGGGTCGACATGAACCACCTCCTGTTTTCGCGCGGTCGAGCCATTAGCGGAATGTCGATTGTGGGATGCTTGTGTCGGAATCATATCCGGCTTTCGTTAGGATCGTGTTAAATCTTCGCCTTCGTCAACTGAAGACCTGACCCCGTGCGCCGCCAGGGAAGCCACCGGCAACCTCCCACCGGCGTTGGAAGCCAATCCCTCACTGCCCGTGCGGGCGTAGTCTGCCGTGTCCGTGTTCCCGGCCCGAGCGGGGAGCCGCAGCGGGAGCGGTTCGCCTTTGTTCGATTTTTAACGGGCTAAGGACGGCGCGACGATGGCCCTGTCCGTCACGGCCAACGCCGTCTCGACCTGGCGCCTGCGGCAGCTTTCCGGATTTCGGTACCTCGACGGAAGGAGCCTGCGGCCGAGGCGGCACAACATCGCGCAGACGCAAGCCCCGGTCGTTACGAGGCACTTCGGGCGCAAGCCGGCCCTCCCCCGGACCCCGCCATTGCGTGTCCCGTCCCGGTCGGCGAGAATTCTCATTGTGCTTCTCCCGCTCCTGAAACTCCCGCGACCTGCGCTCGAAATCACGGCGTTCGCAGTCCCGACGCATGCCGTCAGAATGCCTCGGGTCGGTGCTCGGCCCGACGGGTGCGGGCCGGAAAACCTCGGGACGACGGTGGGGAGCGACGGGAAAATTCCGCAGGCGCGCCGGGGGTGGAGCGTGACGGATGTGCGTGGAGCGGTGACCGGAACCGTGCACCCAACGGCCGGTAGTGTAGCGCCAGCGATCGTGGTGAACGTAGCGCGGGCGGTGGCGGGCATCGATGTGGAGGTAACGCCGGCGCCAGTCGAAATGGCTCCAGTTGGAAAAAGAGAAACCGAAATAGATCCCCGGCCGGAAAGAAAGACCGACCCCCAGGCTTACCCCCGCCGGAGCCCAGTCATAGGGGGGATAATCGGGATACCACCAGGAACCGTAGACGGTAAAAGGGTCGTAATAGGGAACGTAGACCACCCGGGGATCGGTCGGTTCGATGATGATCGCGTCGGCCTCCGCCCAGACCCGCTGCTCGGCGGTGCTGGCGAGATTTCCCTGGGCGCGGGCCTTGCCCCGCAGTTCCTGGACCATGGCCATGACCTCTTCCTCCTGGTCGAGAAAAGCGTCACCGATGCGTGAAGTCTCGCCGATCCGTTCGCTCATCTGGGCGAGTACCGAAGGGAAATGGCAGAGCTCCTTGACGCTGGGATCCCAGTCCTGGTCGAGGAGCGCCTCATCCAGTTCATCTTCCCCCAAAGCAGGATGATCCTTGAGCCAGCGGTCGGCCTCGACGACTTCCACGGGGTAGGTCGCGGCCATCAGCACCTGGCTAAGGAGACTGTCGGGGTAGAGGGCGATGGGGGCGAGCATCTGGGCGAGTTCTTCACGACTGTAGTCCGTCGAGAGTTCGCCGTAGGATTCCGCCGCGGCCCGGGCCGGGAAGGACGCCAGAGCGAGCAGAAGGAGTACGGGGGCCAGCCCCTCGAAAATGTATCGCAGCAACGAAGCGGTCTTTTTCATCCTTACCTCCTGAAGTCCGGAGCAGATGCCGTACCAGACAAAGCCGACGCCGGTGGGCGGCGATCTTTTCCAACATTATGCACGCCGACCATGCAGAAAATGAGGAAAAATTGTGAAAATTTCCACTGTCGGCCAGCTCTCCGGAAACGCCTTTTCGCCGGGGTTCTCACAATTGCCTTCGAAATTCATTTATGATAAAAGATCTTCAATATAATTTTCATCCATTGATTTCGCGACACGAACGGCGACTCGTGTCATTTCGATCCTATCGAATGGTATTGACCACGGAGGCTCAATGAAAACAAAAATCACCCCCCTGCTGCTGTGTCTCTCCCTTGTCGGCGCCTTGCCGGCCGCTGGCGACCAGATCGTGCTGAAAAACGGCGACCACATCACCGGTACGGTGATCAGTGCCGAAAAGGGCCTGCTCACCCTGAAGACCGACTACGCCGAAAAGATCGAGCTCAAGACCGATGCCGTACAGCGCATCGAAACCGAACAACCGGTGGATGTCCGCCTGGAGGGGGGCGAGATATTGACCGGGCCGCTGCAGGGGGATGTCGATGCGTTGCAGGTCACGGCCGGTGACGCTCGCGGCGCCGCCGAGGTGGAGTGGGCGAAGATCGCCTCGATCAACGTCGAGCCGCCGCCCCCCTGGACCTGGGACGGCAAGGTCTTTCTCGGCGCCTTCGAGCAATCGGGCAACACCGACCGCACCAGCGTGAACTTCGGCGCCGAGGCCACCCGGCGCAGCCTCAAGGACCGCTACAATCTCTCCTTCCTCTACAACTACGCCGAGGAAGACGGCGAACTGACGACCCGGGACATTTACGGGGCGCTCAAATACGACTACTTCTTTACCGAGAAATTCTACGGCTACCTGAGCGTGGAACTGCTCAAAGACAAGTTCAAGGATCTCAACCTGCGCACCATCGTCGGCCCCGGTATCGGCTATCAGGTCTGGGAAGACGACATCAAGGCCCTGGCTTTCGAAGCCGGCGTCGCCTATTTTTCCGAGGACCGCATCGACAGCGAGGACGATCAGTGGATGACCGGCCGCCTCGGCATGAAGTTCCGTTACAAGCTCTCCGATTACGCGACCTTCAGCAACAACTTCACGATCTATCCGAGCCTGGAGCAGGGGGGTGAGTTCACCAGCCGTAACGAGGCCGATCTGACCACCACCATCGCCGGCCCCTGGTCGCTGCGCCTGGCCAACGTCTGGGAGCACGACAGCGACCCCGCCGAAGAGGTGAAGAAAGACGACTCGAAGACGAGCCTGAACCTGCAATATTCCTTCTGAGGTCGAAAGCGATCTTGCCTATTTAGCCTGCGCGCCGGGGCCGACAGATTCTCTCGTCGACCCCGGCGTTTTTCGTGTCGAGCCCTGACGCCGGGGAACGGCGGCGTGCCTTGATTTTTCCCCGTTGCCGTGGTAGAAGCAGGTGCTTTTCCCCCGGGCAAGAGGGAAGATCGAACCCGGTACCAAAAATCCGTCCGAGGCGGCTAGGGCCGCCCCTTTCCTCCCGTCGGAGAATCCCGTGAGCTTCCTTCTCTTCATCGTCATCGCCTACCTGATCGGCGCCATTCCCTGCGGCATCGTCCTCACCCGCCTCTTCGGCAAGGCAGACATCCGCCAGGCCGGCAGCGGCAACATCGGCGCCACCAACGTCTACCGCGTGGCCGGTCGCGGCCTGGGCATCGCCACCCTGATCGGCGACACCCTCAAGGGGGTGCTGCCGACCTTCTTCGCCACCCAGTCCCCCGGCTTCTCCGCCGCGCAGATCGCCCTGATCGCCGCCGTCACTTTCCTCGGCCATCTTTACCCCGTCTACCTTGGCTTCAAGGGGGGCAAGGGGGTAGCCACCGCCCTCGGCATCTTCCTGGTCCTCTCGCCCAAGGCGGTACTGGTCGCCTTCGCGGTCTTCGCCCTGGTGCTCTGGAAGTGGCGCTACATCTCCCTCGGTTCGATCAGTGCCGCCGCCGCCATCCCCTGGCTCGTCCTGCTCTTCGAAGGTTCCGTCTGGCTCTTCGGCGCCGCTCTCTTTATCGGCGCCATGGTGATTGTTCGCCATCGCGGCAATATCGAACGCCTGAAGAACAGCAGCGAAAACACCTTTAGCTTCTGATGCGCCGTCGCTCCAAACTGATCGCCGCCCTGGCGGCTCTGCTCATTCTTGCCCTGAGCCTGCCGGTGATCCATGTCCGCCGCTTTCTCGACCGGCCGGTGGCCCCCCCCCAACGGCGGGTGGTGGAAATCGCTCCCGGCGCCCCTTTCACCCGGGTTGCCAGATCCCTGGCGGAGACGGGCGTAGTCGCCGACGCGCACCTCTTCCGGCTGCTGGCCCGCTGGCGTGACGCCTCCCAGCGGATCAAAGCGGGGGAGTACGCCTTCGAAGACGCCGCCACCCCCGAGCAAATCCTGAACCGCCTGCTGGCCGGCGATGTCCTTCGCCATCCCTTCACCGTCCCCGAGGGCTGGACCCTGCGCGAGATTGCCTCCCGTCTGGAAACGGAAGGGCGCGGCTCCGCCGAAACCTTCCTGCGCCTGGCCCGGGCACCAAAGATGCGCGAACGCCTGAAGATCGACGGCCCTTCCCTGGAAGGCTACCTCTTCCCCGAAACCTACCAGCTGACCCGCGACATGGACGAAGCGGCGCTGATCGAGGCGATGGTCAGGGAATTTCGCCGCCGGTTGACCCCGGAGATTCTCGCCGGAGCGAAAGAGCAGGGACTCGACCGCAAAGAACTGGTGATCCTTGCCTCCATCGTGCAGAAGGAAGCGGGCCATCGTGAGGAGATGCCGCTGATCGCCTCGGTCTTCCACAACCGCCTGACGGCGGGGATGCCCTTGCAGGCCGATCCGACGGTCATCTACGGTATCGAAAACTTCGCCGGCAACCTGACTCGCCGCCATCTGCAGACCGCAAGCCCCTACAACACCTACCGCCTCCCCGGCCTGCCTCTCGGGCCCATCGCCAATCCCGGGGAGGAAGCCCTGCGCGCCGTGGCCTTTCCCGCCCAGAGCGACTATTATTATTTTGTCGCCAAAGGGGACGGCACCCACATCTTCGCCAAAACCCTCGCCGAACATAACGCCAACGTCCGCCGTTATCAGCTCAAACGCTGAAGACCGCGGCGCCCGCGACCGTTCTCCGGCACTTTTTTCCCGATGATCGTGAATTTTCTCGCTCTCGTGAGCGAATCCGTCGATAATTCAGGATATTCCCCTTTATCCACTACGGGCCGATGACGCTGCTTTTCCTTCGACACCTGCTGGGGCTTCTACTGACGCTCTCCGTGGCCCAGTCCGTGGCCGGCTGGAAACTGGCCGACTACCTCGCCGGGCACGTCCTGCGTCCGACCCTGATCCGCCTTGTCGAATACGCCCTCGATGCCGAGCTGAGTCTCGGGCGCCTGGAGCTTTCGGCCTCGCACCTGACGGTCGCGGAACTGACCCTTACCCGTCCCGAGTCCTTCACTATCGATATCGCGGAAGTGGACATCCGCTTTCGCCTGTCACGCCTGTGGCTGCGCCGCATCGACGCCGTGCGCCTGCACCGTCCCCGAATCGACGTGAGCGCAAGGCCCTCGGCCAGGGCCGGAAACACCTCCGGATTTCCCGCCATCCCGCCCCTTGAAGTCGCGCTGCTGCGCATCAGCGACGGCTCTTTGGCCATAACCCTGGAGGATCAGCGCTGGGATCTCCGCGATCTAGCGCTCGACCTGCACGGCACCCAGAGTCCCCATTTCGAAGCGCGGGCCCGCCTCGGCGACGAGCCGGGACTGCCCCTTCTTCTCGCCGGGGAGGGAAGCTGGGAAGAGCGCCCGACCCTGACCATCCGCCGTTTCGAATGGGACGGCACCCCTCTTCTCGATGCCCCCTTGCACTTCCAGCTTGACAGTGCCGGGGCCAGCGTCGCCGGACGGGCGCGTCTGCCCCGGCTGAACCGCGCCGAACTGGAACGTCTCGCCAAGACCCTGGTCTTCCCCCTGAACCTTCCCGAAGGCTTCGACTTCACCGCCGTCAACCCGGAACTGGCCGTGGCTCTTCAGCCGGGCGGGCTCGAAGTGGGGGTGGCGGTCCCCGCCGCCGATCTGCGTCAGGACCGGCAACAACTGACCTTCGAAGCCTTCAGCCTGAGCCTGCGTCGGCAGGCGGATCGCAGCTGGCGGGGCGAAGGTCGCCTGACCCTGGAACAGCAGGCGCACGCCACCTTCAGCGCCCGTTACGACGCCGACACGTTGAGCGGCGAATTCGACTGCATCCTCGCCGACAGCGGTGCTTTTCTCGCCCGCTTCAACCCGCATCTGCGCCGCGAGCTGAGCGGCGGCGGGGTTCTCGACGGCACCTTTTCCTGGGCCCCGAAACAGCTCGCGATCCAGGCCAGCTTCACCGGCCGCCCACCGACAAAACGCACCGCGGGTCATCTTCTCGACCTCACCCCTCTACAGCTCTGGTTCTCTCTCCAGGGAGCACCCGACCGTCTCCGCTCGGAGGCGCGCCTGCTCGTCGACAGGCGCCCCCTCTTCAGCCTGACGGGCACGCTGAACCGGTGGCGCTGGCGCCTCGAACCCGTCGACATTGCCGATCTGACCCCGCTGGTCGACGCCGGCCGTATTCCCGAAAGCCTGGAAAATCTGCGCGGGCTTGCCGGCAGCGGCGAGCTGCACCTCCCCTCCAAAGGGGAATTGAGCGGCCTTTTCGACCTGCGGGCGACGGAATTCAACACCTCCGGTCTGGAGGCCGAGGCCCTTTTCGCCAGCGGCGAGTTCCGACGCAAGCCCGCCGGCACCGAGATCCGCGACCTGCGTTTCGCCGGACACCTGCGCGCGCCTGATATGGGTTCGGGCCGGATTGCGGGTCGCGCCGACATCCATCTGGATCCCAAAGAGATCCGCTTGCGCCTCGCCGGTCTGGAGTGCGATGCCCTGGAATGGCTCAGCCGCGACGGTCTGAGCGGTCTGAGCGGGGGCAAAATCCGGCTGGAGGGTAAACTCCACCACAGGCGCGGGGAAGAAGCCGTGGAGCTCGATCTCGCCGGCAGCCTCGCCGTCGGCGAGGTGCTCCACGGCGCCTTTTACGCCGACTTGAGCGACCACGAAGCCCAACTGAAACTGGCTGGGCGCGCAGACTGGACGGCGAAGAGCCTTAAGGCCCGGGAGTTCGTCCTGCACGTTCCGGAACTGGTGGAAATCCGCCTGGCCGGGCTGGTCACTCCGGAGGTTCAGGAACTGGACGGTACCCTGGAGAGCGCACCGCTGACCCCGGCCTTCGCCCGTTACCTGCATGCTCCGCTCGTGGCGAGGAATTCCCCCTTCAGCGAACTGGTCCTCGACGGCCAATTCGGCGCAGGCCTGAAGCTGCGCCGGACGGCGGAGGGGTTGAGTCTGAGCGGACATTTCGAACCCCGGGATCTGACCTTGGCTTTGCCCGCATCCCAATGGGAGATCGCCGGGCTCAACGGCCGCCTTCCCCTCCTTTACCAGCAGGGCGCCCTGCTCACCGAAACGGAGTCCCGCTCCGGCCAGCTCGATTTCTCCGGGATCACCCTCGGCCCACTGCATCTGGAAACGGGCTCCTTGCCCGTGCAGGCCGTCCCCAACCGCCTGACGGTCGCCACCGTCCCGGAAGGTCGGCTGGCGGGGGGGAGCATGCATCTTGCCGATCTGCGCGCCGCTCTCGAAACCGACGGCCCCACGCTCGCGGCCCGCATCCGTTTCGAGGAGATCGACCTCGCGCAACTTGCCCGAGAACTGGACTGGGCGCCCCTTTCCGGCCGCCTCAACGCCGATCTCGGTGACATCCGCTATGTCGACAAGACTCTGATCTCCGCCGGAACGATCCGCGCCGAACTCTTCGGCGGCACCCTGGATATCGCCAAGATCCGCCTGGGCGACCCCTTCTCCCGCTACCGCACCCTGCACGGCGACATCGAATTCTCCGGCATCGACCTGCAGCAGCTTACCCGAACCTTTGAATTCGGTGAAATGAACGGCATCCTCGACGGCCATATCCGCGATTTGCGCCTCTTCGGAACCGTCCCCTCGCACTTCAGCGCCGAGTTGCAGACTCGCGAGGAAGGGCGACGCAACATCAGCGTCAAAGCCCTCAGGAACCTCAGCATCCTCAGCCAGGGCGCTCTTGCCGAAGCCCTCTCCCAGGGCATCTACCGCTTCATCGACTTCTACCGCTACCAGAAGCTCGGGCTGCGCTGCACCCTGAACAACGACAGTTTCCGGCTGCGCGGCCTCGCCCGGGAGGGGGAAAGCTCGTACTTGGTCTATGGCGGCCTGCTGCCGCCCAAAATCGACATCATCGCCTCGGAACGGGACATCTCCTTCAAAGAGATGCTCAAACGGCTGAGCCGGATCGAGCGCGCCGCCCGTTGATTTTTACCGGTCGCAACCTATAATGCCCGGGGGAGAACTTTCGGGATCGTTCCGCCCACGGAGCGGGCATCCCCAAACGAAGGGAGAATATTCATGAAAAAACTGCGTTATCTCGCACTTCTGGCGGCAGCGGCCGTCGTTTCCTGCGTGACCATCAACATCTATTTCCCCGCCGAGGAAGTGCGCGGCGCCGCCGACAAGATCGTCAATGAGGTCTGGGGGGAACGAGCCGAAGAAGCCCCTCCCGCACCGCCTCAGGGCGAACCGAGCAGTTTCCTGCGCCTGGGTCCGGCAGCCGCCTACGCCGCCCAGGACATCAATGTCAGCACTCCGGAAATTCGCGCCCTGCGCGAAGCGATGAAAACCCGGGCGAGCGCGCTCTTCCCCTATCTGGACGGCGGTCAGGTCGGCATCGGCCGTGACGGCCTGCTCAAAGTGCGCACCACCGAAGGCCTCGATCTGCGCGCACGGGGGGAAGCGACGCGCCTGGTGACCGTCGAAAACAGCGACCGGCAGCGTCTGTACACGGAGATCGCTCGGGCCAACGGCTTTCCTGATCAGGCCGGTGAGGTTCAGGCGATCTTTGCCGAATCCTGGCGCGCCCAGGCTGCTTCCGGCTGGATGCTGGAAGACGAAAACGGCAACTGGACGAAAAAATAGCTGCGCCGACAACGACGGAGGCCGCGTTCCCCGGCGGAATGCGGCCTCTTCTCTTTATTGCGGCGTGGATTTTACGAAACGGGAGGGGACGTGCAGCGGTCGGCTAGGACTCTTTGTCGATGGGAGCGATGCGTACCTTGCCCGCGCCCCGACCGAGAATGCCGAGCTCTTGGGCAGCGGCGCGGGAGAGATCGATGGTGGTTTTTTTCTGCGCGCGGCAGCGGTCGTTAACGGTGACCGTCACTTCCCGGCCGTTGACGGGATTGACGACGCGAACCCGGGTGCCGAAGGGGAGATGGGGATGCGCGGCGGTGAATTTCTCGTGCCGGTAGACGGCCCCGGAGGCGGTGCGGCGCCCGGCGAAATGCTTGGCGTAAAAGGTGGCAATCGCCAGGTCACCCTTGCCGGCGGGCTTGCCCGAAGCGCCCCAGGCGTCATCGGAAATGGGCGTTAAAGCCAGCAGCAGCACCGGCAGGCAGGGCCAAAGGATTTTCCGGAAAACCCGGAGGATCACATCGTTCTTTTGCATAGGCTGTTTTTTACTACAGACCGGGATTTTTCGGCAACAAGATTCGTGCCTGACCACGGAAAAGGACTCAGCGCACCACCACCTCGACCCGACGGTTGCGGGCTTCGGCGACTTCATCGGCGGTGGGGACCAGGGGATTGCCCTCGCCATGGGAGGAGATCTGGATGAATTCACCGCCGATCCCTTTGTCAACGAGCAGGGCGCGGACGACCTCCGCCCGTTGCAGGGAGAGAGCGGCGTTGTAGGCGGCGTCACCGGCCCGGTCGGTGTGGCCGATGACCAGAACATCCTGGGAGTGGCGCTCTTCGGCGGCGTGGAGAATATCGGCAAGCCGCTGGCACGACTCGGCGGTGAGGGTATCGGAATCAAATTCAAAATAGAGCAGATAGCTGACCGGCGCCTGGGGCTGTGCGGCCAGAGCGGCAGCGAAGAGTGCACGCTCCTGCGCGGAGACCGGTACGGGGGCCCCGGGCGGGGTGTGGCGATCGCCGAGATGAAGCGCCTGCCCGTCGCGATCGAGGACCGCCTCGCCTCCTTCATTGCTGACCTTGAGGGCGCCGACCCGTCCGGAGTCGTCCGGAGTCAGCACAATGAGATTGTCTTTTCCGGCGCACCCACTCACGGCGACCGCCAGCGCCACGCCGGCGAAGAATCGATGAATCCCTTTCATAACATCCCCTTGATGACTTATTCGTCGCCGCCGAAACGGGCCATGAAGTTGCTTTCCTTGAGCATGCTGATGGTCCCCGACGGGGTTTCCAAAGTGACGGCGTGGGGTGCCAGCTTGCCCAGCAGGCCGGAGAGATAGACGAACGTCCCCTGTTCCATGCGCAGTTGCAGAGCATATTTGTTCCGGGCCGGGGAAAAGTCGAACTTGTCCAGAGCCAGCCGGCTCATCGGTCCCATGGAAAGGAGGGTGTTATCTTCAAGGAGAATGCCCACCGCGCCGTCGGAACCGGTCAACAGGGTGTCGTTGAGATAGACCTTCATGTTCGGAAAGGCCGGTTTCAGGGCTCCGGCGCGCTGGATGGAGACCATACCGCTGGTCCCCTTGACGCGACCGATATGGGCCGGTTCGGTCTGTGCGCCGGCGAAAGCGCCGAGCATGAGCAGGGCCATACAGAAGAAAAGAATCTTTTTCATCGTCAACTCCAGCCGGAAAATCCCTGTCCATCGGGACGTACCGCTTTAATCTATAAACGACTTCCGCCCCTCGTCAATCGCTTGCGCGCCTTTATTCTTCCGCCGTCGGAAACGGACCCGTCATGCTTTATACCCTGCTGGCCAAGGTGACCCTGCTGAGCCATCTCGGCTTCATCCTCTTCGTCCTCTTCGGCGCCCTCGCCGTCCGCCGCCGGCCGTGGCTGGCCTGGCTGCACCTGCCCGCCGGCGTCTGGGGGACGCTGGTGGAATTGACGGGCTGGTTCTGCCCTCTCACCGACCTGGAAAACCACTGCCGCCGCCTGGCCGGTGAGGCCGGCTACACCGGCTCCTGCATCGACCACTATCTGACGGCACTGATCTATCCCGACGGCCTGAGCCGCCCCCTTCAGATCCTCCTCGGACTGGGAGTCCTCGTCCTCAACCTGTGGCTCTACGCCGGGTTGATCCGCGCACGGCGCCGGGAATCCCCCTAGCCGCTCCGCAAAAAAGCCTTGAGCAAAGCACATTGCCGTTCCGAGACCTCCAGAAACTCGACCCCGATTCCCGGCAGGCCGTCGCTCTTTCCTCCCCAAGGGCGACACCAGCAGACCCGGGCGGCGAAGTCCAAGTCCTGACCCTGACCCGGGAAGCGTATCCGGAGGGTCGTACCGACCTCCCAGATCCGCGCCGAATAGAAAAAAGCACCACGGCAGGAAAGATTGAGCGAGACCGAAGTCTCGGCCACGGCGAAGTCCGGCGTGACGGAGAGCCAAGCCGAGACGTACTCTTCCCGGCGTTCTTCCTCGCGCAGGGAACGGGCGGGAAAGGTACGACACTGGCCAAGAAATTCCTCCAGGCTGACGGAGCCGCTTAAGGAACTGATGCCGTGCAAACTGCCGTCCGCGGCCGGCTTGACCCGCAGGAAGGGATAGATGTTCTCAAGACGCCGCAACTGCTGTTTGAGTTCGGCGTCGGCCTTCATGGAAAAACGGATATCGGCGATGACGCCATGATAGGCGGTTCGCCCGTCCATCATCGCGACCAAATCCCGCAGATCCTCAGCCCGGCAGCAGTCGACGGCGTGCGCCGCCAGTTCGGCGCGACACAGCTCCTCGGTCTTTTGGTCCCGGATCAGCAGCAGGATGCGCAGGTTTTCGGGCACATGAGCTACCGTCATGGCGTCTTTCGTCTCTTTGGGTCAGGTCGGAGCCGGAGAAAAGCCTTTCTTTCTTAATTAGCAGGGGTCCGGCGACAAAAGCAAGAAAATCATCGGGAAAGAGCCCCTCCGCAAGAACCGGGGAGTGTAGCGAAATCCATGAGCAGGGCCAGGGGGATGAAGGTATCCAGCTCCTTGCGCGGGGCGCCGAGTAGAGAGTAGGTAAACTCGCCAAAGAGATTGAGCTCCGCTTCAAAAGCGCGGCGGAAGTTCCAGCGCAACTCAGGCAGGGCGAGAGGATCGACGGCGGTGAAGTTGAGCGTGCACCAAGTGTCGGAAAAGCTTTCACCGGAACGGTCGATGTTGGGTAGACCGTGCAGACGGCAGGTCATGGGCCGGAAGGCGTAGACCAAGCAGCGACCGTCCTCCCCGAGCAAAGGACAGGGCGTGGCATCCTCCTCGGGCATCTCGGTCCATTCCGCATCGGGGAGATGGTTGAGCAGATAGGGGGGACCGAAGCCGGGCCAGCGCTCTTGCAGTTCGGATAGCCGCGCCCGGGACTTGGTCAGCGCCGCTGCCCGCACCGTCTCCGGCAACAGCTCGAAGCCCCGGCGCAGTAGGGCGGCGTCCATCAGGGTGATGTCGAAGAGCCCCCGGCAGCAGCCGGAGCAGCCCGGCCGGCAGTGAATATGCCGGCCGGCTGTCTCCAGGCAGCGGGCGAACCAGGCATCCACCGTTTCCAGCAGAGCCCGGTAGTCGTCGAGGATGGCGGACTGATCTCTCAACGCCGTTTCTTCTTCTCCTGCTGTTTTTTCAGCAGTTCGCCGAAAGTGCCCATGCCGCCCCCGGAAGATTGGGGGATGTACTGACGGAAATCCTCTTCGGGCTCGGCTTCGGCGGCCCCTTCCCCGCCCACCGGAACCAGGGAGACGCGGCGCGCCTCGACCTCGATCTTCTCAACCTTCACGGTCAGGCTCTCCCCTTCCTTGACCGCCTCGCGGGGATGGTTGATACGCTTGCCGCCGCCAAGCTTGGAGATATGCACCAGGCCGTCGATCCCCTCGCCGAGGGCGACGAAGGCGCCGAAGGGGGCAAGGCGCACGACCTTACCGGTGACAACCGTCCCCTCGGGGAATTTCTCGGCGACGGTTCTCCAGGGATCGGCCTGAGCCTCCTTGAGGCTGAAGGAGAAGCGGTTGGCGTCCCAGTCGAGACTTTTGACGGCGACCTCAACCTTCTGGCCGATGGACAGCACCTCGTTGATATCCTCAACCCGCCCCCAGGCCACCTCGGAGATGGGAACCAGACCCTCGATGCCGCCGATGTCGACAAAAGCGCCGAAGGGCTTGAGCTGGGTGACGACGCCGGGAACGGACATCCCCTCGCGCAGGGTCGCGCGCAGCGTTTCACGCTGAAGACGCTGTTCCTCTTCGAGGATCGCCCGATGGGAAACCACCACGTTGCGTCCCCGTTCGGCGTATTGACTGATCTTGAAGGAGAGGCTTTTGCCGATGAACTGCTCGGGGTTCTCGGTGCGGCGCAAGGCCATCTGCGAAAAGGGGCAGAAGGCCCGGGTGCTGCCGGCGAGCTTGACCTCGTAGCCGCCCTTGATCTCCTTTTCTACCGTTCCTTCGACGGGGATGCCGCTGCGCCAAGCCTCTTCGAGCTGGGCGTTGCCGCTGCCGCCGCCGAGCCGGGTGGTGAAACGCAGCTCGCCCCCGGCGCGGGAAAGGAAATAGGCGGTGAGCACATCCCCCTCGGCAACCTTGAGATTGCCGTCGGCGTCGAGCAGCTCTTTTCGGTCGAGAACCCCTTCCCCCTTCTGCCCAACATCCAGAAAGACCCAATCCTTGGTGATGCTGAGAACCGTCGCCTCAACCTTCTTTCCCGGCTCCAGCTTGCCGCCGCCGGGGGCGGAAAAACTCTTCTCGAACAGTTCGGCGAAACTCTCCTCGCCGGTATCTTCCCTATCGTCCATCTCGTCAACCATCGCCCAGATCCTTTTAGAGTGAATTTGCCGCCGGAACCCGCGCCCCGCCGGACATGCCCAGGGATTGTACCCGCCTTCGCCCCCGCGACACAAGCACTACCTGGTGCAAGCGAAAGTCCCGCCCCGGGTTCCCCGCAGCACATAAAGCGCCGCTGTCGCCGGATCCCGGCTGGCAAAGATCTCGTGGCCCTCGATCCCGAGGAAATATTCCCCCTCCAAGGCGAAATGTCCGGCCATCTCCCGTTCAAGAAGCGCCAGGTTCGTATGGCGAATCTTGCGCACGTAGGAATCGGGCTCGGCCTGCTTGGTCTTGAAAAAGTGCGAGGACGGATTGAGCAGCATGACAATGACCCGGCCGTCGGGGCGCAGCACCCGGGCAATTTTGGCGATGGCCGTCTGGTAGTCCTCGATGAATTGAAGGGAAACGATGGAGATCACCACATCGAACGAGCCCGCCGCAAAAGGCATCTCTTCGGCGCGGGCGGCCACGGTGCGCAGTCCGTCAGGGGCCCCTTCCAGCGCCTGGGCCGAAACGTCGAGACCGACCACGGAAAAGCCCCGGTCGAGCAACGCTCCTTCGATCGTGGCCGGACCGCAGCCGACGCTGAGAATGGCGTCTTGCGGATGCAGATAACGAAGGACATACTCCAGTTCGGCGGCGAAGACCGCTCGCCAGAAACTCTTTTCACAGGCCGCGCGATAGCGGGCCGCTTCGGTTTCCTGATCCATGACCGCTCCCAGGGTTGGAGGACTAGATTTCGTGGAGAATCGCCACGACCTCTTCGACCTCGGGATAGCGGCGCTGCTCCAGCCGGGAGAAAACCGGGGAGCCGTCGACGACGACCGCGAACTCGCTCCGCTGCGGCCCCGCTTCGATATCGATATCGGCGGCGGGAAATTGTGTTTTGAGATCCGCGGCGAGACTCGCCGCTCGGGGCTGCTGTCCTCAGGAAGGACAGTAGAGGATTTTGATCTGCATGGATGGACTCCTTTCCTTGGTTTATATGGAATGTGTTACAAACTATCGAGATAGCGTTCGGCGTCGAGGGCCGCCATGCAGCCGGTGCCGGCCGAGGTGATGGCCTGCCGGTACATGTAATCCTGCACATCGCCGGCAGCGAAGACCCCGGGGATGCTGGTCTGGGTGGCGAAACCGTCGGCGCCGCCCCGGGTCTTGAGGTAGCCGTCCTTCATCTCCAACTGGCCGGCGAAGATGGCGGTGTTCGGGGAATGGCCGATGGCGATGAAGACCCCCTGCACGGCGACCTCTTTGGTCGAGCCATCGCGCACATCCTTGATGCGGATGCCGGTAACACCGCGCTCGTCGCCGAGAACCTCATCCAGCACCTGGAACCACTCGATCGTCACCTTGCCCTCGGCGGCCCGGGCCTTGAGCTTGTCGGCCATGATCTTCTCGGAACGGAACTGGTCGCGGCGATGGACGACGGTGACGTGGCCGGCGATGTGGGAAAGGTAGAGAGCTTCCTCCACGGCGGTGTTGCCGCCGCCGATAACCGCCACCGGCAGATTGCGGTAGAAGAAGCCGTCGCAGGTGGCACAGGCGGAAACCCCCTTGCCCATGTAGGCATGCTCGGAAGGAAGGCCCAAGTAACGGGCGGAGGCGCCGGTGGCGATGATCAGGGCGTCGCAGGTATACTCGCCGCTGTCGCCGGTGAGCCGAAAGGGGCGCTGTTGGAGATCGGCGGCGACGATGGTGTCGTAGACGATACGGGTATCAAAGCGCTCGGCGTGCAGACGCATGCGCTCCATCAGATCGCCCCCCTGCACCCCTTCGGGGTCGCCGGGCCAGTTGTCGACTTCGGTGGTGGTGGTCAGCTGGCCGCCGGGCTGGAGACCGGCGATCAGCAGCGGATTGAGATTGGCCCGGGCCGCATAGACGGCGGCCGTGTAGCCGGCGGGGCCGGAACCGAGAATGATCAGACGATGGTGTTCGGTAGCGCTCATCAACAGATTCCTTTCCGATGAAAATCAGGGGATTCAGGCGGGGGGCGCCGGAGCGTCCCGCAAAAGGTCAAGCAGGCCGCCGACCAGCTCCGGGCGGCAGACATAGTAGCAGCGCTGGGCGCCGTCCTGGGTGAAATCGACAATGCGGGCACCACGGAGAATGCCGAGGTGTTGGGAGATGTTGGCCTGCGAGGCGGGAAGCAGATCCTGCATGCTGGTCACGCACTTGGTGCTCTGCAACAGCTCGGCGACGATGCGCAGGCGGGTGGGATGGGCCAGGGCCTTCAACACGACAACCCAGTCTTTTTCGATCACCACAGGCGGCTCCTCTCCAAAAATATATTCGAATATCCTTATACCAAGGAGAGTCGTCCCTGTCACCCCTTTTCTCGCGGCGGAGGCCCTTGACACGCTTGCAGCCGCGGCCAATGTCGCCTATCCTGTCCCGGTCCTTTTCGCGAAAGGCTCCACCATGCTGCGTATCGCCATCCCCAACGGGCCGACCTTCGTCCTGCACCATCTGGTTCTCGATTACAACGGCACCTTGGCCGAGGACGGGATCCTGCTCCCCGGCGTCGCCGAAGGCATCGCCGAACTCGCCCGCCACCTGCACATCCACATCCTCACGGCGGACACCCACGGCACGGTCGCCGCCCAGGCCCAGGCCCTCCCTTGCCGGGTACAGATCATCGGCGACGGCCATCAGGACCGGGAAAAGCTCGCCTACGTCGAAAGCCTGGGGGCGGACGCCGTCGTCTGTGTCGGCAACGGCAGAAACGACGGACTGATGCTCAAGGCCGCCGCGCTCGGCATCGCCCTGATCCAGAAAGAAGGGGCAAGCGTCGCGACCCTGCTCAATGCCGACGTCGTCTGCACCAGTATCACCGACGCCTTCGATCTGCTCCGCAAGGACGGCCGACTGAAAGCGACCCTGCGCAACTGAACGGGAAGGTCGCCACGCCCCCGATGAAATCGGCGGCACGAAAGACTATTTCCCGGCTTTCCGTCGAACCGTGATGGTCTCGCCGCCCACGCCCCAGTTGTCCGTATCAACCTCGTCGATGACGACGACGGTCGTCGCCGGATTTTTGCCGAGGACGTCGACCAGCAGTTGGGTCGCCCCCGCGATTAACCTGGCTTTCTGCTCGGGAGTGACTCCCTCCCGGGTGATCTTGATGTTGACGTACGGCATGATGCGGCTCCTTTCTACGGTGCCGTTGATGAGCGCGGCGGATAACGGCGATCCGCGGCAATGGCCAAGGGCGACAACTTGTCGCAATCCGAACCGGACATGACCAGCATCAGCTTGATGCGTTATCGTTATTGGGTAGCAACGAGCAATTAGTTTTCTGTAACGTCAATGTCATCCAGATGCGCCGCCCATTCCCGCCACACGGCCCAGACTACCGCAAGAACAATGGGGCCGACGAACAGTCCTACCAGACCGAAGGCGAGAATCCCGCCGAGAACGCCGAACAGCACCAGCAGAAAGGGAATGGCGCTGACGCTGCTGATGAAGAGCGGGCGCAAAAGGTTGTCGGCCTGGCTGACCACCAGGGCGCCCCAGGCCCACATGCCGAGCGCCGCTCCCACCTTGCCTTGGGAAAGCAGCCACAGTCCCGCCCCACCCCAGAGCAGCGGGGTGCCGAAGGGGATCAGGGCGAAGAGGGCCGTCATGGTGCCGAGGGTCACCGGTGAGTCCAGCCCGGCCACCCAGTATCCCGCGCCGGCCAGGCTCCCCTGTACCAGGGCGGTCAGCAGCACGCCATAGACCACGGCGCGGTTCGTGTCCGCCACCGCTTTGAGATAGCCGTGGGCCCTCGCTCCGAGATAGCGCTCCAGCACATGGCGCAGTTCCAGCATGATCCGGGTGCCGTCACGGTAGAAAAAGAACAGAATCAGCACCACCAGGACCAGCTTGACCAAGTTCCTTCCCAGTCCGCCAACCAGGGCTGCCGCCTGGCTGGAATGGGCCTTGAGCCAGATTTTCCCGGCGGCGATCACCGAGTGGGGATCGGCCAGCAGCAGCTCCCGTTTTTGGGAAAGCCAATCGCTGAGGCCGGGCACCCCCCGCAGCCAGTCGGGGACCGGCGGCGGCAAAGTAACGAATTCCTGGAAGAGGGGGTAGAGCCTGCTAACCTCCTGTTGCGCCAGCCACCCCAGCCAGAACAGGGGAAGAAAGAGGGTGAGCGCCACCAGCGCCGTCATTAGCCCGGCGGCCAGGCTGTCGCCGCCGCCGCATTTTTTCCGCAGCCATTGGGCCACCGGCCAGGAGGCGTAGGCCAGCACTCCCGCCCAGGCCAACGGCGACAAAAAAGGAGTCATGACCAGAAAGGCGAGAAGCGTCAATCCGCTCAGGGCCAGCCAGGGAACCAGGCGACGGCTGATGGGCGAAGGCGTGGGCATAGCGGTTTCCTTTGCACAGCAGGGGGGAGGAAGCAAGGGACGGGCCGCTACCCCAGGGCGCCGACGGCCAGATAGAGGGTGTAGCCGACATAGCCGGCCAGCAGCACGACCCCTTCGAAACGGTTGATGCGCCCGGGGCCGCGCACCCCCCAGCCGATGAGGAAAAGCGCCAGGGTCAGGCTGGTCATAACCAGCATATCGCGGGAAAAGACCTCGGCAGCCACGGGCATGGGGCGAATCACCCCGGCGATGCCGACCACCGCCAGGGTGTTGAAGAGGTTGGAACCGAGGATATTGCCCAAGGCGATATCGTGTTCCCCCTTGCGCGCCGCGATCACCGAAGACGCAAACTCAGGCAGAGAGGTACCAACGGCGACGATGGTCAGGCCGATGATCAGATCACTGACACCGAAGCCATGGGCGATCGCCACCGCCCCCCAGACGAGGAGGCGGGAACTGCCGATGAGCAGGAGCAGGCCGATGCCAACCCAGAAGAACGCTCGCTTCATCGGCATGGTCTGCCCGGAGAGTTCCGCATCCATCTCCTGCCCCAGCGCATCGGCCTTCTTTCCCATCCCCTGGCGAATCGTCCAGCCCATGAGTACGGCGAACACCCCCAACAGCACCAAGGCATCCAGGCGGGTGAGCTCGCCATCCCAGATCTGATAGCCCGCCAGCAGGGTCACGGCGGTCAGGATCGGCAATTCCTTGCGTAGCACCTGCGAATGCACGGCGATGGGGCTGATCAGGGCGGTGACCCCGAGAATCAGGGCGATATTGGTGATGTTCGAACCATAGGCATTGCCCAGAGCGATGCCCGGACTGTTCTGCATCGCCGCCAGCGCCGACACGACCATTTCCGGCGCCGAGGTGCCGAAACCGACCACCACCATGCCGATCAGCAGCGGCGGCATGCCCAAATGCCGGGCAACGGAAGCGGAACCGTCGACAAAGCGATCGGCGCTCCAAACGAGTAAAGCCAACCCGAAAAGCACGGCGAAAAACGGGACAAGCATAACGATTCCTCCAGAAAGAATGTTCCGATCAGTTTACAACCGGCGGGGATTTTTGCTCATCAAAACCACTCCATGAAAGGCCGGATCAGAGACTCCTCCGCTCCAGCCTTTTATCAATTATCCAAAGGGTTTCGCCTCAGGCCGCCGGCTCAGGGATGGGCGGCGCTTTTCCCAGAAGAGAATCAGGGCGCCGGCGACGAAGACGCTGGAATAGGTTCCGGCAAGGATACCCACGAGCATGGCGAAGGCGAAGCCGTGGATGACGTTGCCGCCGAAAATATACAGGGAAGCCACCACCAGCAGGGTCGTTCCCGAGGTCAGAATGGTGCGCGACAGGGTTTCGTTGATGCTGCGATTGACCATCTCCGGAAAGGTTTCGTCCAGATTCCGGACGAGGTTTTCGCGGATGCGGTCGAAGATGACGATGGTGTCGTTGAGGGAATAGCCGATGATGGTCAGCAGCGCCGCGACAATGGTCAGGTCGATCTCGATGTCGAAGATCGAGAGAAACCCCAGGGTGACCAGCACATCATGGACCAGCGCCACTATGGCGGCCACGCCGAAGCGATATTCGAACCGCCAGGAGAGATAAATCAGCGTACCGATCATGGCGTACCCCAGAGACAGCAGCCCCTTGCGACGCAGATCCTTTCCCACCTGCGGGCCAACCATCTCGCTGCGCAACACTTCCAGGCCACTGTCGTCCGAGCCGTTTTTCAGAGCCTGTTCGATTTTTTTCGTGAAATGGCTCATCTCATCCCCGGTCTGCTGCGCCCGGATCAAAAATTCGTTCGCCCCGTCTCCGAACTGTTGGATGGTCAGGGAATCCAGCTTCAGGTCTGCCAGATAGTCTTTGATGACGGACGCCGGAACGGGGTCAGAAAAACGGACCTGAACCAGAGTGCCGCCGGAAAAGTCGACGCCGTAGCTGGGGCCGCCCTTGAGAACCAGGGAGAGGACGCCGGCGAGGATCACCAGCAGACACAGAATGACAGCAATGAGGTTTTTACCGACGAAATCAAAATTACTTTTGGGATTAATGATCTGCATAAGGTCTCCCGGGACACTGCCGAGGGGGAGAAAACCGCCCCCCGGCGAAAGGTCGAAGGCAAACGAGGGCGCGAGTCTCACCGACAGAGGACGGATCACGCACGCCCAAAAGGCGTCGGAATACACCGCCCGAACGGCGGCAGGCGCCACGGGACTTTCCCTGTTTGCGAGGGATCGCGAGTTGGCCTACAAACTTGGGATTATGCGTGCGGGGGAGGACGGGGGAGGGACGGCGACTGCCAGGCAGCGGGCGGGGAAAGCGAAGGGGCATCATTCCAGAGACAGCACGGGAACGCCGACCTGGAATCGGTTATGAAAACCCCGCTTGCGGGAAGAGCGGGAAGGCTCTCGATGAGTGGCTGAACGGATTTGGATTTCGGCGTAGGCGTCCCCACCAGTTCCAGCGAAGTTGTGGGGGTGGTGAGGGTATCGCCTTGGCGGGAGAGATTGGAGGAAGCGGAGGGAAAGCCCGAACCCAGAGCCAGGCTGAAGGTGACAACCAGCCAGGTCCAGAGGAGAACCACCTGAGAAAAATTTTGCCGTGAAAGGGTTTGCCCTGACATGCCCGCCGTCCGCTTTCCTTTGCCGCGACCATCGAGTGTGGGCGCATCGTAGATGAGCGTCGCGAGGAAGTCCAGAGAATTAAAAGATGCGCCCCCCCCTGTTCGAGGATGGCCCGGCGCTGGCCAGATCGACGCCATCACCCTCCCTGGCGGCTGCTCCGAAGCGCGGTGCGCCTCGGTGTGACATTGGGGTTGAAGTCATTTTCATGCCGGTCCGGCACCCGCTTGCGGAGTAGCCAAGGCACGATTTGGGCACAATCTGGGCACCGTGGGATTTCGGCCTGAAACAGTGCAGGGGAGACGCGCGGCGGCCGGGGTCCTCAAGAACGGGGGAGAGAACCGCAAGCCCCTGAAAGGAAATGAAAAAAAGCCCGGTCATTTGACCGGGCCTTCGTTGTTTTTTTGGAGCGGGAAACGAGATTCGAACTCGCGACTTCAACCTTGGCAAGGTTGCACTCTACCACTGAGTTATTCCCGCTCAATCGCGGCGGCTTTCGCCGTCGGGATGGGTTTAATAACAAAAAGGCCGGGGGGCTGTCAACCAGTTTTTTCGTTTTTTCCTTCCCGGAAGCCCGGGCCGCCGTTGTAGATTTCCCCGCCCTGCTCGACATAGGCGTGCAATACCGCCGTCGCATCAAAACGGCGAACGTCGCGGACGACCTCAATCCCCCGGCGGCGCAGCAGATTCGGCCAGTCGGCGGGTTTATCCCCTTCGTCAAAGCCGATGGCACGGGCATCCTCATCGCGAGCGCCGCAGACCAAGCGAACCACTCCCGACCAGGGAACGGCGCCGAGGCACATGGCGCAGGGTTCGGTGGAACTGACCAGCTCGAAACAGCCGCCCTCCAGACCGAGCTGATGCAGGCCGAGACGCTGCTGCGCCAGGGAGAGGGCGACGATTTCGGCGTGGGCCGAGGAGCAATGACCGGGCATGACGAGATTGACGCCGGGGGCGATCAAACGGCCGCTCTCCAGGTTGAACACCGCCGCGCCGAAGGGACCGCCGCCGCTTTCGATATTGCGCCGGGCCAAGGCGATGGCAAGATCCATGCGCTCCTCGACGGTGGGGAAAAGGCGTTGCGGATCGGGGATGAGATCCTCCACCCAGTCCGGCAGGCGCAGACAAATTTCGGAGATCGTCATAGGGGAAATCCTTTATGCAAGGCTGAAACTGTTGATTAATTTGGAAATGCTTTTCGGGTCAGGAAGCCTGCCGCCAGAGGACGAGAAGTTCCGACAGGGGGTCGCCGGCGCCGTCGAGCCAGTGGATCGTCGTCCCCTGGCGCTCCATGCGCCTAAACCAGGTTTCCTGGCGCTTGGCGAACTGGTGGATGGCGCTGGCCAGTTTTTGGCTCAGGTCGTTGCGGTTAAGTTGCCCTTGCAGGTATTGGGCGACGAAACGGTATTCGAGCCCGTAAAATTCAAGGGTTTCAAAGGGTACGCCGGAACGGTGCAGGGACTCGATCTCCTCGATCATCCCCTGGGCGAGGCGTTCCTTGAGGCGGGCGTCGATGCGCCGGTGCAGGGCCTTGCGCTCCCAACGCATCCCGCAGACGAGCGGCCGCAGTTCCGGCAGCGGGGGGAATTCAGCGCTCGCCCTCTCTTCTCCCTCGGCGATCTCGATAGCACGTAACAGCCGCTCGCGGTCGAGGGTGTCGGTGGTGTTGTGCAACCGGGGGCGCAACGCCGCCAGGCGCACGGCGAGCTGATCCAGCGTGAGGGACGCCAGCTGCCGACGCAGTTCGGGGTTTTCCGGCACGGGCACCAGCCGATAGCCGCGCAGCACGGCATCGAGATAGAGGCCGGTGCCGCCGACCAGAACCGGCAGCCGGTTCCATCCGTGAATCTCGGGGAAGACCGCGAAGAAGCGACGCTGGAACTCGAAGACGTTGAACTCGGCGCCGGGATCGACGATGTCGATCAAGTGATAGGGGATCTCGCCGTACTCGGCCAGATCCTTGCCGGTGCCGATATCCATCCCCCGATAGACCTGACGGGAGTCGGCAGAGAGGATCTCCCCGTTCAAAGCACGGGCGGCGCCGACGCCGAGGCGGGTTTTGCCCGAGGCGGTCGGGCCGAGAATCACCAGCAGGTTCCGTGGCGTATTGTTCATGAGCGGCAGCTTTCCGTTTTCATATCGAAGGTCGTGTTCAGAGGGCATTCTAGGGATTCGCGCCTCCCCTGGCAAGGCGGCCGTTTTAAAACTTCACTTTCCCTGGCGATTTTGCTACATTGGCGCGGTTTTTCCCCCTTCGAAAGCGATCACTATTTTCGACCATGAGCGACACCCCGGAAAATCCGACGGCCACCCCGCCCGTCATCGTCCCCCGCGCCGAGCACGGCATTTCCCGCAAAAACATCGACGAGAATACCCTCAAGGTGCTCTATCGCCTGTCACGCCAGGGCTACAAGGCCTATCTGGTCGGCGGCAGCGTACGCGATCTGCTCCTGGGACGCACTCCCAAGGATTTTGACGTCGGTACCAACGCCACCCCCAATCAGGTCAAGAAGCTTTTCCGCAACTGCTTTCTCGTCGGGCGCCGTTTCCGTCTCGCCCATGTGCGCTTCGGCGCCCATGACGTTGTAGAGGTCGCCACCTTCCGCCGCCAGGCCCAGCCCGACGACCTGCCGGAAGATCCCGCCGATCACTTCTTTTTCAGCGAGAATGTTTTCGGGACCCCGCAGGAAGACGCCTTCCGCCGGGATTTCACCATCAACGCCCTGTTCTACGATATCCAGACCTTCTCCATCATCGACTACGTCGGCGGGCTAGCCGATCTCGCGGCGCGCCGCCTGCGGGTCATCGGCGATCCGCTGGTGCGCTTCACCGAGGATCCGGTACGCATGTTGCGCGCCCTGGAATTCTCCGCCCGCCTCGGCTTCTCCCTCGACGACAGCGTGCGCCAGGGAATCTACCTGCGCGCTTCGCTCATCGCCGAGGCGGCCCCGGCCCGCATCCGCGAGGAGCTGATGGAGCTCTTCCGCCACCGGGTTGCCGGACAGGTGCTGCGCAACGCCCAGGGGATGGGGCTGCTCCCCCATCTGCTCGCCGGCTACGAGGCGGAAGAAGCGACCTTTACCCTGCTTGATCGCATCGACCTCCGCACCGCCGCCGGCACCCCCATCGAGGAGCACTTCGCCCTTGCCGCCCTCTTCCTCGACCGTTTCCTGCGCGCCTGCCCCCCCGAGGGAGAAGCCACCGTCACCGACGCGGTGCGCATCGCCGGACTGATTCTCTCCCCCCACTGCAACTACTTCCACATCAGCCACGGCACCCGCCATCAGGCGCGGGAAATGCTGATCGGCTGCTTCCGTCTCGCCCGCGGCCTCGGCAAACGCGGCGAACGGCGCTTCCTCCAGCACCCCATGACCCCCCAGTCGCTGGAACTCTTCGCCCTGTGGCACGCCGATGACCCGGAGCAAACCGCCCTGGCCGAGGAATGGCGGCTCGCCCTGCGCCGGGACGAAGAATTGCTGCAACGCAAAAGCAGCGAAAGCCCCCGCCCCAAACGCCGCAGGCCCAGGAGAAAAGGCAAAGGCAGACCGAAGACTGAAGGCTGAAGACTGAAGGGAAAAGCAAAACCCTTTGGCCTTCCTTCAATCTTCGGTCTTCAGCCTTTCCCTCCTCCTCATCTCTCGTACAATTTCCTGCAGTCTCCTGTACTCCCCCTCTTCCAGCTTCCGATCACGATAGATCGCGCCACCGTAGAGTTCGGCGAATTCCCGGGCTAGGGGATCGTCGAGCCGCTCGGCCAGTTCGCGCAGGCCGACGGAGTCGGGGATCGCCGCCAGGCCGTGGCGTTTCGCCGTCTGGCGCAGAAATTTGCGCAGCAGGCGTTCCTCGCGGCTGGTGCCGCGCCGCCACAGACGCAGACCGCCCCAGGCCAGAGCCGCCAGAACCAGCGCCCAGGCCAGGGGCGCCCCCGACGGGCGCGACTCGGAAGCGGCGGCGGACGGAGTATTCCGCCCGCGCAACCGGTCGCGCACGTCCTTCACCGCTTCCCACTGGCGGCCAAAATCGTAGGTGATGACCGCCTGGGTCCAGAAATAGTCGATGCCGTCGGCCAGGCGCCGGGCCAGACCGGGTCCCCGTGAGCGGGCGTCGAGAAAATCGCCGGCGGCGTTGGCGGCCAGCCGGGTGGGATCAAGGCGCTGCCAGCGGCCATCCTTATGCAGTACCTCGACCCAGACGTGAGCGGTGGCCTCGGCTACAGAGTAATAGCCGCCAAAGGCGTTGTACTCGCCGCCGTAATAGCCCCCCACCAGCCGCGCCGGAATCCCGGAGAGGCGGGCCAGCTGGGCGAAGGCCGAGGCGAAGTATTCGCAATAGCCGCGCTTCTTCTCGAAGAGAAAAGCATCGACCGGATCCTCTCCTTCAGGCAGGTCGCTGGTCGCGTACTGGAGATCCTGCCGCAGGAAAAAGCCTTCGAGCAAAGCGACCCGCGCCGCCACATCCCCCCCCTCACCGGCAATCTCTTCGGCAACGGCGGCGACCCGTGCGGAAACGAGGGTCGGCGGGCGCAGGTAAAAAGTGCGGTCGATCCGTCCCCGCTCTGTCAGCACGCCGTCCGGCACGGCCGTTTGCCGGTAGCGGATCTGCCGATCGCTGGTACGATGGGTCGCATACACCCCCTCCCCCAGCTCCCGGGAACGCACTTGCGCAAGCGCCAGGGGCAGGTCGAGGGTCGGCAGATAGCGTCCCTGACGGGGGGCGGCGAAAAACTCCAGTTCCACCCGCCCGTCGCCGACCACCTTCGTTATGGCGCCGGAGGGAGGCGTTTCCCGCACCCAAGTCTGCCCGTTCAGGGCGTTGAGCACGATGGTCCGCCAGTAGCGCTGCGCCATCGGCAGTTGCGGTCCGGCGACGCGAAAGGCGATGTCGCCGGTGGCGGACATCTCGGCGTAATGGCCGGGACGGACCTGATCGCTGAAACCGACCTCGGCACTGGCGGGGGGATTGAGAAAGTGCCAGAGGGGCTGTTCGGTGCGCGGCAGAATGACGAAAAAACCGAGCATCAGCACCAGAGAAGCCGCCGGCAGCAGCAGGGCAAAGGCCAGCACCCGGCGCAAGGAACGACGTTCCAGGCGCAGTTCGGGATCCTCGCCGTGAAAGCTGAGGAGGACCAGACCGACGGTGACCAGCGTCACCTGCGCCGTCAGATAGAAGAGATAGCCGAGTTCGAGGCTGAGCAGCGAGGAACCGGCCAGGGCGAGAATCGCCAGGACGAAAAGTTGCAGATAGTTGCGCCCGCTGCGTTCGGTGACCAGGCGCAGGCAAAGGAGGAAAACAAGGACGTTGACCGCCGGTTCGACCAGGCGGGCACCACTGACCTGGGGGAGATAGTAGACGAGAACGGCGAGGGCCGTCAGGGTCGCCGGGATCGTCGGCAGGACGAGGGCGGCCCACCGACTGCGCAGCAGCCCAGCGAGTAGGGCGAGGGGAAAGAGGAGGCGCGCCCCGCCGTCGAGATAGGGATAGAGAGGGGCGACCCCGGCCAAGCTGACCAGCGCCGCCAAAAGATCGAGAAGGGTGCTAATCCTGACCATGGTCCCCCAAAGCCGCCAGCAGGCGCAGACGATGGGCGCGGGTCACGCCCGGCGGCAGCAGCCGTCCACCGAGGCGCAGCCCCACCGGCCGCTCACGCCGAATGTAATGATTGACCAGATAGGCCGCCCCCTGCAAGCGCTCTTCGAGACCGCGCCCCGGCAACTGTTCGGGATCGATGACCACCGGCTCGACGGCGGTCGCGGCGAGCTCCTTGACCAGCAGGCGGCCGGTGCGGGCAGAGAGCTTCCAGTGAATCAGCTTGAGAGGTTCGCCGCCGCGATAGTCGGCGATCTGCGCCGGTTCCCCCTGCGGGCCGCGTCCGGTGACGACCTTCTCCCCGAGGCGGCGATCGTCGCCGGCGGCTGCCGGCGGCGGAACCGGCCGCGGCGCGGGAAAGACCAGCACCGGCTGATCGAGGGGCAGGTAGCGGGAGCGCACAAAGAAGTTGACGGGAAAGATCGAGCTGAGGCGGGCGCCAGCAATCGTCTGGCGGCCGCGGGTGGAGAAGTTCAGGGCAAGCTCCGCCTCGGCGGTCTCCCTGCCGCCGACCACGAGAAAGAGAGCGCTGCCGTCGAGAATGCTGACCCGCAACAGAAAAACCGGCAGGCGTTTGTCGTTGCGCAGCCGCAGCCGCGCCGTCACCGGCCGCCCGGCATAGATCTCGTCGGGGAGCAGAAGGTGGATATGCGGGCGACCGAGGTTTCCCTTGCCGAGGAAACCGGAGACCGCCATGAAGCCGAGCAGTGCCGAAATCAGCAGATAGAGAAGATTGTTGCCGGTGTTGACCGCGCCGAAGCCGAGCAGCAGGGTCAGCAGGATGTAGAGGACACCGGCCGGGGTGAGTTTCAGACCCGGGGCACGGGAATCTTTTGCAGCAGCGATTTGAGCACCTCCCGTTTGCCGAGGGTTTCCTGTTCCGGACGCAGGATGAGCCGGTGGGCGCCGCCGGCCAAGGCCACGGCCTTGATATCCTCGGGCAGGACGTGATCGCGGCCGTCGAGGTAGGCGGCGGCCTTGGCGGCGGCGGCCAGGGTCAGGCCGCCTCGGGTCGAGATCCCCGAAAGGATCAGCGGGCTTTCGCGAGTGGCGGCAATCAGGGCGAAGAGATAGTCGACGACCTTTTCCGAGAGGTAGACCTGATCCTTGACCGCCTGTTTGGCTTCGAGAATCTGCTCGCGGCTGATGAGCGGTTGCAGGTCGCGCAGCTGCTCGCGGATGCCGCCCTCACGGATGATCGATTTTTCCACCGTCTCCGGCGGATAGCCGATGCCGGTGCAGAGGCTGAAACGATCGAGCTGGGATTCGGGCAGCGGGTAGGTACCGACCTGCTCCACCGGGTTCTGGGTGGCGACGACCATGAAGGGCTCGGGCAGGGGATAGGTCACCCCCTCCACCGTCACCCGCCCCTCTTCCATGGCTTCGAGCAGGGCGCTCTGGGTGCGGGGCATGGCCCGGTTGATTTCATCGACCAAGAGCAGATTGCTGAAGATCGGCCCCGGCACGAACTTGAACTGCCCCTGCTCGCGGTCGAAGATGGAGAGCCCGGTGATGTCGCTGGGAAGGAGGTCGGAGGTACACTGGATGCGGCCGAAATCGAGCCCGAGCACCCGGGCCAAGGCCAGCGCCAGGGTGGTCTTGCCGAGGCCGGGGATATCTTCCAGAAGGATGTGGCCGTCGGCGAGCAGGCCGATCACGGCCAAGCGGATGGCCTGGATCTTCCCCCGCAGGTAGCGCTCAGCCAGGGTGTCGATGACGCCGACGACGGCCTCGCGGTGGATGAGCTTATCCTTGCTTCGCGAATCGCGCATGCGGCTCCTTTCCCCTGACGGACATTGGAAGCAAGTATATCACGCCTTGCCCTCCCCCTCCCGGGTGAGGATGACCAGATAGCCGTCGGGATCATGCAGCCAGAGTTCCTCGCGGTCGTGTTCGGCATCTTCCAGCTCATAAAGGGGTTGCAGATCGTAGCGGGCGACGGCGCGCAGCACCGGCCGCAGGTCGGGGAGGGTAAACTCCAGGGTCGTGCCGACCCCGAGGGGATGGCGAGATAAATTCTGGAAGAGAGCCGGATGGCGGGCTTCCAGCACCTCCAGCGGACGGAAGAGGAGGGTGGCATCCCCCCGGCGCAACAGCAGCAGAGGCGGATGTCCCGGGCCCGGAACACGGGTTTCCACGGGCAGACCGAGGATCTCGCCGTAAAAAAAGGCGGTGCGATCGAGGTCTTCGACACCGAGAGTCAGGGTAAAATACATGGAGCATCTCCTTTGTCGTCAGGAGTACCACGGGCCGTCATCTTCTGGCAAGCATGGGGCGGCACGGTTGACCGGTCGTCGGAAGCTGTGCTTTAATCGTCTTTCCGTCTTTCCGGGAGTTTTCATGCACACCGCTTACCTGGCCTTCGGCGCCAATCTCGGCGACTGTTTCGCCACCTTTCGCGCCGCCCGCGCCTGCCTTGCCAAGGCAGAAGGGGTCCGCGTCGACGGCGCTTCGTCCCTCTACCGTACCGAAGCGGTGGGCGGCCCCCCCGGCCAGCCCCCCTATCTCAACGCCGTCCTGCGGGTGGCGACGGAGCTTTCCCCGGAAAAACTGCTGGCCCTCGGTCTCGACCTGGAAGCCCGCTTCGGCCGTCGGCGCCTGGAACCTTGGGGGCCGCGCACTCTCGATATCGACCTGCTCCTTTACGACGACCTGCTTCGCGCCGGGCCGGAACTGACCCTGCCCCATCCGCGTCTGTACCAGCGCCGTTTCGTACTGGCGCCTTTGGCGGAACTGGCCGCCGACCTGCGCCATCCGCTTCTTGATCGCACGATCGGCGAACTGCTCGCCGAACTCGACGACCCGGCCGGTGTGCAACCCCTGCCCGATCCCTGGTGATGCCATGATCAAACTGCTGATTTTCGCCCTCCTTGGTTTTCTCGCCTATACCTTCTACACCCTGCTGCGCCGCTCCCTCGGCGGCGGCACCCCGGCCATTCCGCCGGAGAAGACCCGCCAGGGGGAAGAGATGGTGCGTGACCCCCAATGCGGCACCTACCTGCCTAAGGGGGACGCGCTGGAAGAGATCATCGACGGCGAGCGCTATTACTTCTGCTCGGCTCGCTGCCGGGACGCCTTCAAAGCGAAAAAGCGCTGATTCTTCCCCGCCCGTCTGCGATCCTTTCCGGGTCGGCGCGGCATTCGCCCCCGGCCCGCTTCTTTTGGAGACACCATGCCCGACACCCTGATTCTCACTGACCGCGCCGCCGTCGCCCGCTTCGCCGCCGAACTGGCGCGGGAAACGATCGTCGCCGTCGATCTCGAAGCCGACTCCATGCACAACTACCGGGAAAAGGTCTGCCTGCTCCAGTTCACCACACCGAAACGGACCCTGCTCATTGATCCCCTCGCGGTCGACGATCTTTCGCCGCTGGCGCCCGTGCTGGCCGATCCCGCCATCCGCAAAATTTTCCATGCCGCCGACTACGACATCCGTTGTCTGAACCGAGATTTCGGCTTCGCGGTGCGCGGGCTCTTCGACACCATGATCGCCTGCCAGTTTCTCGGCGAAGAGAAGGTCGGGCTGGCCGACATCCTCGGCAAGTATTTCGGCGTCACCCTCGACAAGCAGTTCCAGCGCGCCGACTGGTCGCAACGCCCCCTCTCCGGCGAGATGATCCGCTACGCGGCGGAGGACACCCGTCATCTGCACGGTTTGGCGGAACTGCTGGAGGAACGCCTGCGGGAAAAGGGCCGGCTGGAATGGGTGGCGGAAGAGTTCGCCCTACTGGAACAGGCCCGCTTCGCCGACAACGACGGGCCCCTGTTCCTGCGCGCCAAGGGCGCCGGCACCCTCGACCGGCGGCAGCTGGCGATTCTCGAAGAGCTGCTGCAATGGCGGGAGGCCGAGGCCAAGCGCCGCGACCGTCCCCCCTTCAAGGTGCTGGGTGGGGCACAACTCCTGGAGGTAGCGCGCAAGGCGCCGAAAAGCCTGGAGGAACTGGCGGCGGTGGAGGGACTCTTCGAAAAACTGGTGGAGCGTTACGGCAAGAAGCTGCTGGCGGCCGTCGCCGCCGGGCAGGCGCTCCCCGCCGAGCGGCTGCCGGTCTATCCCCGCACGCCACGCGCGGAGAAGGATCCGGCGGTGGACAAACGTCTGGCGGCTCTCAAGGATTGGCGCAGAAAGCGGGCCGAGGCGCTGGAAATCGACCCCGGGGTGCTGATCAACAACGGCCTGCTCGAAACCCTGGCCCGGCAAGTACCCAAAACCCCAACCCAACTGGAGCAGGTCGCGGGGCTGAAAAACTGGCAGCGGCGGGAACTGGGCGCGGAAATTCTGGCGGCCTTGATTTAATGTGGGTAATTTTTATCGATTATTTTTTATTCTCGCTAATTTAAAGGGCTTCGGCTAGAATCCGTCCATGAGCAGCCTGGCCCTTCTTCTCGTCGTCTTTTCCGCGCTGATGCACGCGCTCTGGAACCTGCTGGTCAAACGCAGCCGGGACAAGACCGCTTTCATCTGGTGGATGTTCTGCTTTTCCGGCGGACTCTTCACCCTCACCCTCCTGTTCGTCAACGAGCCCTTCCCGCCCCTGACCGGGCGGATTCTCCTGCTCGGCCTGGCCGGGGCGATCTGCTTCGTCGTCTATCACCTCTTCACCGGCCGCGCCTATCAGGGGGGGGATCTCTCTCTGGCCTACCCCCTAGCCCAGACTTCCATGATCTACGTGCCGATCTGGGGAGTGCTGCTGTTGGGCGAAACCCTTTCCCCCCTAGGCACCGCCGGCATCGGCCTCATCATCTTCGGCGCTTACTGCGTGCAACTTGGGCGCTTCTCCCTCGCCGAGGCCCTGCGCCCCTTTCGCAACCTCGGCAACCCCTCGGTACAGGCGGCTCTGGCCGCCGGATTCGTCTACTCAGTCGGCGCGGTCATCGATAAAACCGGCGTCATGGCCTATCACCCCCTCTACTTCACCTACCTGCTGGTCGTCTTCATGTTCCTGCTGATGTCCGCCAACCTGCTGCGTCCGGGGCAGCGCCGGCGCATCGCCGAGGAATGGCGGCAAAGCCTGCCCCTGATCCTCCTCTCGGGGCCGATCATGATGGGCTCCTTCATCTCCTTCCGCTACGCCCTCAAACTCGCCCCCTTGAGCTACGCCGTGCCGGTACGTCAGGTCGGGCTCCTCTTCGGCGTCCTCTTCGGCGTCCTCTTTCTCGGCGAAAGCTGCGGCCGCATCCGCGTGCTGGCAGCGCTGGTGATACTCGCCGGGGTCTTTCTGGTGCGACTCGGGTAGAATCTGAGGAAAAATCCCCGCGCGCGCAAGGCGGCCTTGGCGGCTTCGCCGGCGGATGTTATCCTTCCCTATGAGAGCTTCCCAACACAACAAGGACCCCGCATGAAAAACCTCGCCCATTTCTTCTTCGAAGTCGGCATGCTCAAGCGCACCCCCCGCACCGGCTTCCAGTTTCTCGGCAGCGGCGCCGAATCGGTGGCCGAACACTCCTTCCGCACTACGGTCATCGGCTACACCCTGGCCATGCTCGACGGCCAAGCCAATGTCGGCCGGGTGGTGCAGCTCTGCCTCTTCCACGACATCCCCGAAGCCCGCACCGGCGATCTCAACTACGTCAACAAGAAATACGTGAAGACCGACGAAAGCCGGGCGGTGGACGATCTTGCCAAAACCCTTCCCTTCGGGGATGCCTACCGGGAAACGATGGAAGAGTTCGAAGCCCGCGAAAGCCGCGAGGCGCTCCTCGCCCATGACGCCGATCAGTTGGAGATGATTCTCGCCCTCAAGGAATACAAGGATCTCGGCAACCGCTACGCCGACGAGTGGTACCCCTTTTCCGTGCGCCGGCTGAAAACCGAACTGGCCCGGGAACTGGCCGAAACCATCTGGGAGACCGACTCGACCCGCTGGTGGTTCGACGGAGACGAGCACTGGTGGGTCAACGGCAAACGCGACGCATAAAGAGAGCGCTCCCTCTATCCCCCACGGCCCATGCAGCCTAAAGGAGAGATGATGAAAAAGGAGACTTGGCACGCCTCGATTTTGCTCCCGGTATTCCTGCCGGCGGTTGCGGTGATTTTTCTTCTGGTGATGGGAACCATCAGCAATCCGGCCCTGGCCGGCGAGCTCTTCGCCGGTGCTCTGTCCTTCATTACCCGGACTTTCGGCTGGTTTTACATGCTTTCGGTGGCAATCTTTCTGGTTTTTGTCGTGCTGGTCGCGCTTTCGCGCTGGGGCAACATCAAGCTGGGGCCGGATCATTCCGAACCCCAGTATAGTTTTCCCGCCTGGTTCGCCATGCTCTTCTCCGCGGGATACGGCATCGCTCTGCTCTTTTTCGGGGTGGCAGAACCGGTCCTTCATTATGCATCCCCGCCCCAGGGGGCCGCAGCCACGGTCGACGCGGCCAAGCAGGCCATGCAGATCGCTTTCTTTCACTGGGGCTTCCATATCTGGGCAATTTACGGATTGGTGGGACTGGTTCTGGGCTATTTCGCCTTTCGCCACGGCCTGCCCCTGTCCATGCGCTCGGCCCTCTATCCTCTCGTCGGCGACCGCATCCATGGCCCCATCGGTCACGCGGTGGACGTCTTTGCCATCCTCGGAACCCTCTTCGGAGTGGCGACCACCCTCGGTCTGTCGGTAGCGCAGATCAATGCCGGAATAAGTTATCTCTGGCCGGCGATTCCCGTTTCCTCCGGGGTTCAGGTAACGGCCATCGCCCTGATTACCGCTATGGCCCTGGCTTCGGTACTGGCCGGCATGGACAAGGGGGTCAAGCGGCTTTCGATTCTCAACATGGTCCTGGCCATTCTACTTATGACCTTTGTCTTTGTCGTTGGGCCGACCCTCTTCATTCTTGAGACCTTTCTCCAGAACACCGGCAGCTATCTGAACAACATCATCGAACGAACCTTCAATCTCCAGGCCTATGTGCGCGGCGACTGGATCGGCAACTGGACGCTCTTCATCTTCGGCTGGACCATCGCCTGGGCGCCCTTCGTCGGACTCTTCATTGCCAAGATCAGCCGTGGCCGCACCATCCGGCAGTTCGTTTTCGGCGTCATGCTTGTTCCCTCCCTCTTCACCTTCCTGTGGTTTTCCATTTTCGGCGACACCGCCCTGCACCTGATCATGAACGAGGGCTACCATCGCCTGATCGATCATGTTCAGGCCGATCAGGCGATGGCCCTTTTCAAGCTTTACGAACATCTGCCCCTGACCTCGCTGATCTCCCTGGTGACGGTCTTTCTGATCATCACTTTTTTCGTCACCTCCTCCGACTCGGGTTCGCTGGTCATCGACTCCCTGTCCGCCGGTGGCCGAGACGATTCACCGGTGTGGCACCGAGCCTTCTGGGCGATTACCGAAGGGGTGGTCGCTTCGACGCTGCTACTGGCGGGCGGGCTCAAGGCCCTGCAGGCCATGGCGATCACCACCGCTCTGCCCTTTGCCGTCATCATGCTTCTGGCGGCGCTCGGTATGTGGCGTGCCTTGGTGATTGAGGGACATACCGAAGTGAGCCTGCAAAGCCACATGCGTCGAACCCGACATGGATTGGGAGGAGACAAGAGCAGCTGGAAAGCCCGACTGGCGGGGCTGGTCCGCTTCCCCGACCGGGCGGAAGTAACCACGTTCATCACCAATCAAGTCATGGGAAGCATGAAGCACGTGCAGGAGGAGTTGGCCAGGCAGGGCTGGCAGGCCGAAGTGACCTACGATGAGGAGAATGTCCGGGCCTACCTGGAGGTCTCACGTAAAGAGCGTGTGGATTTTCTCTACGACATCCGCCTCTGCGAGTACCTGGTTCCGGATTTCGCCTATCCGGAACTGCCGCCGGACGAAAGCAGATCCCCCCATTACTATCGCGCCGAAGTTTTTCTCCGCCGGGGTGGACAGTCCTATAACATTTACGGTTATGACGGTACTCAGATCATCGACGACATCCTCAGCCAGTTTGAAAAATATCTGCACTTCCTTCATGTGACTCCGGGAACTCTCCCCTGGAACATGAACGAGCACGACGAGATGCTCCAAGGGGTAGCCTCGTCAGAACCGTAAACCATTATTTTCCATGGAGTTTTACCCAAACCCCGGCGGGAGAAGGCAGGCGAAATCGACCTGCGTCCACCCGCCGGTTACGGGAGTAGCGGCACCGGCCCAAAATGGGCGGCCGACGTCCTTTCTCCCTCGGCCGGACATCTTGGTATACGTCGTTGACAGGGGGGGGAGGAAGGTCTAAAATCCCCCTTTCTTTTGCTTCATCAGGGGGTTCGGCCCTCTCATCCCTGTTCGCGAAGGAGTCCCCATGAAGGTTCTTATCACCGATGAAATTTCTCCAGAGGGCCTGCAGCCCCTCCTTGAAGATCCCCGGGTCCAGCTTGACGTACGCCTAAACCTCCCGGTGCCTGAACTGCACCAGATCATCGGCAGCTACGACGCCCTGATCACCCGCAGCGGTACCCGCGTCGACGCGGCATTGCTCGAACATTCCGGAAACCTTCGTATCGTCGCCCGCGCCGGGGTCGGCATCGACAACGTCGACGTCGGCAACGCCAGCAAGAAGGGGATCATCGTCGTCAACGCTCCCTTCGGCAACGTCAACTCGGCGGCCGAGCACACCTTGGCCCTCCTTCTCTCCCGCTGTCGCAACGTCACCGTCGCCAACGCCTCGCTCAAGGGCGGTGAATGGAAGCGCTCCCCCTTCACTGGTTACGAACTCAAAGGCAAGACCGTCGGCATCATCGGCCTGGGCAAAGTCGGCGGCCGCGTCGCCCTGCGCTGCCGGGCCTTCGAAGCGAACGTGCTGGCCTGCGACCCGTACATCTCGGAAAAGCGCGCCGAGGACCACGGCGTCAAGCTCGTCCCTCTAGAGGACATCGTTCGTTACGCCGACATCATCACCGTACATACCCCCCTGAACGAAGAGACCACCGGGATGATCCGCCACGAGCATTTCGCCGCCATGAAGGACGGGGTCATCGTGGTCAACTGCGCCCGCGGCGGGATCATCGACGAAGTGGCCATGCTCGACGCCTTGGAGAGCGGCAAAGCGGCCGGCGCCGCTTTCGACGTCTGGAGTGAGGAGCCCCCCGCCACCGAGGTGCTGCGCAAGCTCATCGCCCATCCGCGCATGGTCGTCACCCCTCATCTCGGCGCCAATACTTTTGAAGCGCAAAAGAACGTGGCGGTGGACGTCAGCCGCGAAATCATCAACTACCTCGACGGTCGGCCCATGGAGAACGCGGTCAACATCCCGCGCTTCGATCCTGACCTGATGGAGCACATGAAGCCCTTCATGGGGCTGGTGAGCAAGATCGGCGAGTTCGTCGCCCAACTTGCCCCTCCCAATCCCCAGAAGGTGATTTTCACCTACAACGGCAAGATCGCCCGTTTCGACTGCGCGCCCCTGACCGTTTGCGGCCTGGCTTCTTTGCTCAACCGCCAGACCGATCAGGAGGTAAACATGGTCAACGCCCGGCTGGTGGCGGAGACCATGGGCATCGTCGTGGAGGAGGTGCGCAACACCGAATCCGAATCCTTCTCCAGCATGGTGACGATCTGCATCGAAACCCCCGAGGGCAAGCGCTCCATCGCCGGAACCCTCTTCGAAGGGCTTCCCAAGGTCGTCAAGATGCGCGACTTCCAAACCGACTTCACCCCCGAGCCGCACATGCTGGTCATCAGCTACGACGACAAGCCGGGACTGATCGGCAAGATCGGCACCATTCTCGGCGAGGCTAACGTCAACATCGGCAACATGAGTCTGGGGCGTCGCTCCAAAGCCGGCGAGGCGATGGTCGTCCTCTCCATCGACAGCCCCGCCGACGAGGCGACCCTGGAAAAGGTCGCCAAGGCTGTCAACGCACGCTTCCTCAAAGCCGTGCATATGCGCGAATAAGAAGCCGTTTCGCGCGGGAAGGTTTTCGGCGGAGTCATTTTCTCAGCAACAAAAGAGGCGGTTCCCGGGAGCCGCCTCTTTTGTTACATGGAGCGGGAACGGAATCCCGCAGCGCTCATTTTCCAAATATCATTCTAAAATTTTCACCAATAAGAAAAAAATGAAAGAAAGTTTTATCCTTAGTAATTTTTGTGATCATCCGCGCTCTTCCATGCCCATCACCGGCCTTCGACAAAGTCCGGCGGAAACCCCCAAGCGGGCGCGAAATGCTGAAAATTTCTTCTCTTAGGATTTTCGAAATGAGAAGGGGAAAACCGGCCGATAGCCACCGGACCTTTTTCCAACCCCGCCCCGAGAAGAGCAGAAACACCCCGTGCAGTTTTTATCCTGAATAAAAAATCGCTTGACAATCCGTCGGTTTTTCTGCTTTATATGGCATCTTCCAGAAACAATGTTTTACAAATAACAAAATATTAAAGATATTTGTTCTCTCGTCGCCCCGCCCACACGGGACAATTTCCAACTTCACAAGGATGGCCGCAATGTCGCAGAAAATCATCAAGCCTTCACTGAAGAACCCCCTTGATCCGCCCGAGAAGGTTGAATTCACCATTCCCGGCGAAATTTCCCGCGCCACCGGCGGCTATGAAGAGGCGATGAAGGAAGGACACGACCTGATTCGGCGCCCGATCAAGTCGGTCAGCATCGGTCAAATTGAAAAGCAGCACTTCAAGAAGCGCATGACCGTCTGGGAGCGGATCAAGGTGCTGACCGAAAACGAGCCGAACATCCTCTTTCAAAACTGGGGCAAAAATCTCGACGGCGCTTCCCTGGTCACCGGTATCCTCAACATCGGCGGCCGCGACGTGGCGGTTTACGGCCATGATTTCACCGTGCGTGCCGGCTCCATCGACGCCACCAACGGCCGCAAACTGGCTCGCCTCTTCACCATGGCCGGCGAGAAAGGGATCCCCCTGATCGGCATGAACGACTCGGCCGGCGCTTTCGTGCCCGCCGGGGTCGGCGGTCTTGACGGCTACGCCGAGGCCTTCACTGCTCTGCGCAAGATCAGCGGGGTGGTGCCGACCATCATGTGCATGTTCGGTTTCAACGCCGGCGGCGGCTCCTACCTTCCCCGTCAGGGAAGCTTCGTCATCCAGCCCGAGGACACCTTCTTCGGCCTGACTGGCCCCGGCGTGGTCAAGTCGGTCCTCGGTGAGGACATCACCCCCGAGGAGCTGGGCGGTCCCATGGTTCACGGCGCCTCGGGCGTCGCCGACCTGACCGTGGCCGACGAAACCGCTGCTCTGCGCGCCGCCGTCCGCCTGCTCAGCTACATCCCCGACAATAACGGCGTCATGGCCCCTTTCCAGCCGACCAGCGACCCGCTGGAGCGCAAGACCTGGGAGATCAACACCCTGCTGAAGAAGGCCTTCAACTCGCCGACCGGCTTCAACACCCCCTTCGACGTCTCGATCATCATTCAGCAGATCGTCGACCACGGCGACTATTTCGAGCTGCAACCGAAACGGGCCCGCGAGGCGATCACCGTCTTCGGCCGTCTCGGCGGCCACGTCGTCGGCTTCGTCGCCAACAACTCAGCGGTTTCCTCGGGCCAGATCGACTGCGACTCGGCGGTGAAGATTGCCCGCTTCGTGCGCTTCTGCAACATCTACAACATCCCCATCATCTTCATGGAGGATACCACCGGCTTCCTCCCCGGACGCGAACAGGAAACCCGGGGTATCGTCCAGGCCGGCCGCTCCATGCTCGACTCGATCATCGACGTGCGCACCCCGCGCATCCTGTTGATTCTGCGCAACGCCTTCGGCGGCGCTTACGCCTCCTACAACAACTACCCGACCGGCGCCGACCTGGTTCTGGCCCTGCCCACCACCCGCTTGGCGGTCATGGGTCCGGCGGGCAAGGAGTTTGTCTACAAAAACGAGCTGCGTAAGATCCGCTCCGGTGCCGCTGAACTGGCCAAGAAGGGAGCGGCCGAGCGGGTAACTGCCGGCATGGATGCCGGCGAGGCCAAACGGGACGCCGAACGGGAAGCCGCCGAATGGCTCAAGGCCCAGGAAGCGGAGCTGAACCTGCGCTACGAAAAGGAACTGATGAACCCCAAGGAGGGTCTGTCCCTCGGCTCCATCTCCTCCATCGTCATGCCGACGGACCTGCGCAAGGTTCTTGGCGAAAACCTCAACTTTCTGCTCCGCCACTATAAGCCTGCTCCCTGGCAGGACGTGCAGCGCGAATTCCATTAAGAGCGGAGCGATCCCATGTTGATGAAAGCGAACCCAGGCTTCGAGTCGGAGAAGACCCCCATGGCACAGAGCAACGATTACTATAAAAACAACCCTCTCATTCACCGTGACCGGCGCCTCGGGCGCGCGGACTCCGAGTGGGTACGATCCTTTTCCTGCGAGGCGCTTAAGCCTCTCATCGTCTGCCGCGGCCCGATCCGCCTGGAGGCGATGATGGTCTACGAAGAGATGGGGATCAGCCATTACGGCATCCTCCTCTCGGAGAAGGACTCCATCGTTTACCCCAACGCCCTCTCTCCCGAATTGCGCATGCTCACCGACCCGACCCGGGTCCATCGCGTCCCCGACTATTCCGGCGCAAGCAAGGAAGAGCGGGTCGAGCGGATCGGCCAGATCATCCAGATCGCCAAGGACAACGGTTACGATTCGATCTTTGCCGGCTATGGTTTTATGGCCGAGGATGATGAGTTCGTCGCCGCCATCGAGGACGCCGGTCTGCGCTTTATTGGCCCCTGCTCCGCCACCCAGCGCGGTGCCGGCAAGAAGGATGAGGCCAAGCGCACGGCGCTGAATGTCGGTGTCTCGGTCACCCCGGGCATCGACAACGTCAGCGCCCGCACTCTGACGGCCAAGCATCCGAGCCGCGAGGCGCTGCTGGCTTTGGTCAAAGTCGAAGGGCTCAAGTGCGACGCCAAGGTGCTGGCGGATGGAAACCTCTCCCTCGAAGCCCTCGCCGACCACATCCTCATGGCTTCCTACGAGAAGGGGATCGACCTCTTCACCATCGACGAGCTCGGCGCCCAGGTCGAGGCGTCCTGCGCCGAGATGTTCCGCAACTATCCCAGCAGCCGTATTCGCCTGAAGGCCATCGGTGGCGGCGGTGGCAAGGGGCAACGGATTCTCGGCGCCACCATGCTGGCCAAGAAGAAACCGAGTGAGGCGGAAATCAAGAAGGCCGCCGCTGAAGCCCCCTCCCTGGTGCGGGAAGTGCTCAACGAAGTCAAGGCCGCCGGGGTCGGCGACAACAAAAACCTGCTCATTGAGCTCAACATCGAGCAGACCCGTCACAACGAAATTCAGCTCCTCGGCAACGGCGAGTGGTGCATCGCCCTCGGTGGCCGCGACTGTTCGCTGCAGATGCATGAGCAGAAGCTGCTCGAAGTTTCCGTCACCCAGGAAGGCCTGGCCCTGGAGATCGCCAAGGCTAAGAAAGCTGGGCTTCATGTCCAGGCCGAAGCTCTGGAAACGGATCTGCGCATCCTCAAGCGCATGGAGGAGGAGTCGGAGCGCTTCGGCCAGGCCGTCGGCCTCGACTCGGCCTCGACCTTCGAGTGCATCGTCGACCGCGACCGCTACTACTTCATGGAGGTCAACACCCGCATCCAAGTGGAGCACCGCGTCACCGAACTGGTCTACAGCCTCAAGTTCACCAATCCCAAAAACAAGGAGGATTTTTTCATCGTCGAGTCGCTGGTCGAGGCCATGGCCCTTCTCGCTCTGCACAAGGAGCGCCTGCCCCGTCCCGAGCGCCTGCTCCGCTTCGGCGCCGGCGTCGAAGCCCGCCTCAACGCCACCGACGTTTCCCTCTCCCCCAGCGCCGGCGGGGTAATCCGCTACTGGTCGAAGCCGATCGAAGGGGAGATCCGCGACGATCAGGGGATCTGTCTGGTCAATCCCGACACCGGCCAATTCATGCGATATACCGTAGCCGGCGCCTACGACTCCAACATCGCCCTGCTTTTAACCAAAGGCGAGAACCGCCTCGACAGCTACGAGCATCTGGCCAAGGTGCTGCGCTCCACCACCCTGACCGGCACCATCTTGGCGACCAACCTGACCTTCCATTACGGTCTGGTCAACTGGTTCCTCAGCCGCAACGTCATGGCCAAGCCGACCACCCGCTTCGTCGTCCCGTACCTGACCATGGTCGGCAAGCTCAAACAGGAAGCGAACAAACTCGACGTGGTCTACGCTTTTTTAGCCGTGAAGAAACACTTCTCCAAGCTCTACGGCACCGACCCGGAGACGGCCAAGGCCATCTCTGAAACCCTCGACCGCAAGGGCACCCTGCTCACCCGGCCGATGGAGATTCTCCTTCATGACCCCCACCTCCTTTCCGGCTGGCTCAGCATCAACCGGAACAATCTGGAGATCAAAAACGGCAAGCTGATCTGGCTGCGCAACCCTCTGGCCATCCTCCAGGAAACCTACGAATACCTGCATATGAACTGGCGGGAAGGCGCGCCGGCGGCGGAAATCATCTGGTCCCACGACCACGAGCTGCTGCAACGGGCGCTGCGCTTCTACGACGAACTGCGCAAGGTCTTTGGGCTGAAAGCGGAAGAATTCGTCAAACTCAACGCCCTGCTCGGCGAGGAGACCCCGCAGGGGGGCTACGATCCGGAGACCTGGGAGCAAATCCAGGCCGCCCATCTCGGTTTCGAAGTCGGCAACGAACTCCTCGGCCTGCTCTTCCTCATCGCCAACCGAACCAGCTTCTTCGACTTCAAGGTCGAAGAAAATCTGGAAGTCACCATCCCCGACTACCTCACCGACCTGGACCTGCAGGCGGCGATGAAAAAGATGCTGGTCCCGCCCCCCGCCACCAAGGCCGACGAAATCGTCACCCCCGGCGGCGGCATGTTCTATGCCCAGGAAGCCCCGGGCATGCCGCCTTTCGTCAAGGAAGGGGATCATTTCGAGAAGGGGCAGCCGCTCTTTATCCTCGAAGTCATGAAGATGTTCAACAAGGTCCCGGCCCCCTTCTCCGGCACCGTCGACAAGGTGCTCATCGAAAACGGCGACGGCAGCATCGTGCAAAAGGGGCAGCCGATCTTCAAGGTCACCCCCGACGAGAAGTTCGTCGAGGTCGATCCCAAGGAAGTGGAAAAGCTCAAGCGGGACACGACCAACGACTATCTCAAGGCGATTCTCTGACAAATGAATGCAAAAAGGCCCCGGATCACTCCGGGGCCCGTGTCTTCATGGCCGGTCCGCCCCTCGGGGGCGGACCGGTTTTTTCGTTTTCAGATTCGTCTCATAAGGAACCCGCCCATTCCAGGCTGATCAAAAATGCCCAGATGCAAGGCCCCTGAAATTCGAGGAGTGAAGCGTACCCGCAGGTACGTTGTAGAGACGAGGATGAAGGCAACGCCGCAGATGGGCGTTTTTCATCAGCCGCTCAGGTGGCGAGGATGTAATCGTCCCCATCCACGCACTCGGAGGAACCTTCGAGAAAGGAGTCCTTGTGGACATCCTTAATGACCTCGACGACGCCGTGATTCACCGACCAGACCGTGCCGCAGACCTTACACTCGAGAATGTCTTCGTAAAAGCCCTCGGAATGCAGATCCACCGCTTTGAAGGATTGGTGTTTACAGATCGGACACTTCATGGCGTTCTCCTTTCGTCGGGCTTGTGGGCCTGTGCTCATTCATTGCCTTTTCTATAGAGTATAGGTAAAGACCCTTCCCGCGCAAGGAGATGAGAGCGAAAAAATCAGCTAAAACAGTATGTTAAGCAGTGAAAAGGGGTTATTTTAGAAATTTCGGAAGAGGGATCGGGCGAAACGACGAAAGCGGCAGGCGTCTTGTAGCCCAGAAAAAACGGGGGATTAGCAATTTATCGACAGAATGGAAGAGGTTTCCGGCTTGGCCGGCGGGAGAAAAAACGGCAACAAAAAAATCGAGCGGCCACGTCCCTTCGGGAAGGAAAACGGGAAGGGACAAACCCTGTCATCGATAAAATATCCCGTATCTTGGTTGTCACAGGGTCCGACAACCCGGCTCAGTATCCGAAAAGCGGCAGCTCGCAGGGAGGAATCAGCCCCCGCGCTTCGGCCTGTGCCAGCAGATTTTCCACCGCCGCCAACCCCTCCTCGCCCAGGTCGAGGGAAAAGGGATTGACGTAGAGGCCGATATGGCTGGCGACGACCGTATCCGCCAGTTCCTGGGCATGCTCCTTGATGTAGGACCGGGAACGTTCAGGTTGGGCGAAGGCAAATTCGACGGAACGGCGCAGCGCCTCGTCGACTTCGCGAATCAGAGCCGGGCCGAGGGAACGCTTGATCAGAATGCCGCCGAGAGGAATGGGCCGACCGGTCGTCTCCTCCCACCACTGGCCGAGATCGAGGATTTTATGGAGCCCCAGGGCCGGATAGGTGAAACGCGATTCGTGGATGATGACCCCGGCCGCCACCTCCCCCCCCGCCACGGCGGCCATAATCCGGTCAAAGGGCATGATCGCTACCCGCTCGAAACCTTTGCCGTAAAGCTGCAGGAGCAGGTTGGCGGTCGTCAGCCGACCGGGAATGGCAATGGTCCGCTCGCGCAGAGACGCCATATCCCCCGCTTCTCGGGCCACCACCAGCGGCCCGCAGCCGCGTCCGAGAGCGCCGCCGGCGCGCAGCAGGGCGTACTCCCGGCGCAGATGACCGAGAGCATGATAGGAGATCTTGGTCATGTCGAGAGTCCCCGCCAAGGCCAGAGCATTGAGGGTCTCCACATCCTCCAGCCGCTCGCGGAAGTGGAGATCCCCCAGGGGAATGCGCCGATGCACCAGGGCATCGAAAATGAAAGTGTCGTTGGGACAGGGGGAATAGCCGAGGGTCAGGGTCAGGGTCATGCGCTCTCCTTGCGGTCATGCCAGCGGTTGAGCAGTTCCTGCACCGCCCATTGCGCGGCTTCCGCCCCCGCCTTGAGATTCCAACGCGCCGGGTCGCGGTCTTCCACCAGGTTGGAGATGCCGCGAATCTCCAGAAAGGGAATGTCGTGCAGGGCGCAGATCTGGGCAACGGCGGCGCCCTCCATGTTTTCGCAGATGCCGCCGGTGCGCCGAGCCAGGGCCTCGCCGGCGGCGAGGGTGCCGGAGCAGGTGGAGACGGTGACGAAAGGGCCGAAGGCGACCTGTGCGAAGCGGCCCCGTGCCGGTGAATTGAAGAGGTTGCGGGCCTTTTCCAGCAACCAGGGGCAGCAGGGATAACGGTTGTAATAGTTCTGGACGCCGCGCCGTACCAGGGGCAGGCCGAGGGCTTCCATATCGAGAAAGCCGCCGGGGGTCAGCGCCCCCTCGTCGCCATAAATCTCTTCGCCGGCGACGGCCAGATCCCCCACCCCCAACCCCGAACCGGGGAAGGCGCCCCCGCAGCCGAGGACGATCACCGCTGCCGGTCGGTAGGTGGCGAGGAGCAGGGTGGTCGCAGCGGCGGCGTTGACCTTGCCGACACCACAGTGCATAAGGGCGACGCTGCGCCCCAGCCGTGAACCGAGATAGAGTTCGTGCCCGCCGCAGTTGCGCACCTCGCAGGGGCTGAGAAAGCGGCGCAGCAGGCTGGTCTCCAGAGGAACGGCGGCAAGCAGGGCGATCATGGGCACCGGCGGGAGGAGAGGAAAGGGGACAGGTCGCTGGTAGAGGCGGTGGAAAACGCAGGGCGGCTCACGACTGATACCAGCCCTGGCGGATCAGGTCGCGGCGCAGGGGCGCCCCCTGGTTACGAACGATCCCCTGGTACCAGAAAAGATTCCCGCCTGTAGGAGCGCCTTCCTCCGGCGGGTCGAGACGCTTGCGCCGGTCGACCAGATTTTCCCGGAGGCGTTCATCGCTTTCGGCGACGATTTCGCGGATCTTTTCGGCCAGCGCCGGTGTCGTTTCGCTGATGACGAACTCGATCAGGTCGCGCAGCCGCAGACCTTGGCGATACTCCCAGAGATCCCCCTCAAATCCGGCGACGCACTCGCTGACGAAGTCGCTCCAGTCGAGGAGCAGACCGCCGAAATCCTCCTCGGCAAACTCCTCGTAATCCGGATGTGCAATCAAGAGCGCCTCGATCTGGTCCTGCTCCTTCTTCGAGAGGAAAAAAGCGAAATCGTCGGCCACCGGGTACATATCGAGGAGATCACCGATCTCCTCGCAGAAACAGGCGTAATCGAGGTCGCTGTCGCTCATTTCGGCGAAGGGCGCGGGGAGTGACCGGCGCGGCAGACACATGAGCGACAGATGGTCGTGTCCGCTGTCCGTGGGGAAGAGCAGATGGGGATCGTGACGGATGCCCCGACTCTCCAGCAGGTCGGTAATACGCAGATGATTGCCGGTGAAGCAGGTCAGAACCTTTTCCTCTGAATAGAAGATCTCAATCCCCTCGCGGTTGTTGGCCAGGCCAAAACCGACAAAGCCGTCGTGAATCAGGCGCGGCAGATAAGACTCGATCGCTTCGAGAATTTCCGCGGTCGGCAGATAGGGGGAATAGTAGATGGTCGGAGCGGGATTTTCCTCCTGTGAGGCGGCCGCTTCGTTGTCGTAGTATTCAAGGATGAAAAACATCTCCTCGGGCAGACGCGCCACCAGTGCGGCGAGCAGACCGGGAATCCGGTCGGCGTCGACCATGATCGAGAAGCGATAGGAATCGGTGGTGTTTTCCAGGGGGCCAAAGACATAGCCCTCGGTATAGATCGGAGTGGGGCTTCCGGGCTGTGGCGGCCAGAGACGCAGACCCAGGGGGAGTTGCAGGGACGGGGCAGAAGACAAGAGGAATCCTTTACTCGTTGAAGTGAAGCGCGAAAAGGAACGGAAGGCGCGGATGAAACGGCCTTCCGTTCCCACTCAAATTAGAGGATTCCCCCGGAAATGTCAACGGCCACCCCCTGCGCGGAGGCTTTGCCGGGAGTCCTAAATAGCTGTTTAGTTTGAATAAATGTTTTTATCTAAGGTAAATTAATTCTATTGACAACATCCCCCTTTTTCGATATATCCGATTGGAATAAAACCACTTTTTGTTTTTTACGGGACGATTCAATGGAATACAAAATCGGCGCGAAGATCAAGAAGCTCCGCAAGGCGCGCAAACTGACGTTGCAGGATGTCGCCCGCGAAACCGGCTTCTCCCCCGCGCTCATCTCACAGATCGAAAATAACAACGTCTCTCCCCCGATCGCCACTCTCTCCAAGCTGGCGCGCTTTTTCGACGTGAAAATGGGGCACTTCTTCGAGGAAGAGGAAGAAGAGCACAAATACGAGGTGGTACGCAAGGATGCCCGGCGAGTCATCAACCGGGTTATTTCCAAGGCCGGCACCGGCCACGGTTATACCTACGAAGCCCTTTCCTTCCGCAAGCACAACAAGAAGATGGAACCCTTCCTGGTGACCGTTTCCGAACGGGCCGGTGAGGAAACCCTCTACAACCACGAAGGGGAAGAGTTCCTGCTCATCCTCAAAGGGCGGGCGGAAATCCTTCTCGACGAGGAACGGATTGTCCTCGAAGAGGGGGACGCCATCTACTTCGATTCCTCCCTCCGTCACCGACTGCTCTCCTACGATGGCAACGAAGTCCAGGTTGTCGCCGTCGTCACCCGTTGATTAGGAACGTGAGGAGTGAGGAGTGAGGAGAAAGGACAGACACCTCACTCTTCACCCCTCACTCCTCACCGCTACACAGAAAGGTTTTCCGCGAATGAGCTCGTTCGAGAAAAAGTCCCTCAGCGATTGGGAAGCGCAGGTCAGGAAGGAACTCAAGGCCGACAATCTGGATAAATTGCAGTGGGATACCCCCGAAGGCATCCGGGTCAAGCCGCTCTACACCAAGGCCGATGTGGAAAAGTTGGAGAGCGCCGACACCCTTCCCGGCATCGCTCCCTTCGTGCGCGGGCCGATGGCCTCCATGTACGCCGGGCGCCCGTGGACCGTGCGCCAGTATGCGGGTTTTTCCACCGCCGAGGAATCGAACGCCTTCTACAAACGCAACCTTGCCGCCGGTCAGCAGGGCCTCTCCGTCGCCTTCGACCTGGCCACCCATCGCGGTTACGATTCGGACCATCCCCGGGTGGTCGGCGATGTCGGCAAGGCCGGAGTCGCCATCGATTCGGTGGAGGATATGAAAATCCTCTTCTCCGACATCCCCCTAGACCAGGTTTCGGTGTCGATGACCATGAACGGCGCGGTCCTGCCGATCATGGCCAACTACATCGTCGCCGCCGAGGAGCAGGGCGTCGCCCAGGAAAAACTGGCCGGGACCATCCAGAACGACATCCTTAAGGAGTTCATGGTCCGCAATACCTACATCTACCCGCCGGAACCGTCGATGCGGATCATCTCCGACATCATCGAGTACACCAGCCGGTACATGCCCAAGTTCAACTCCATTTCCATCTCCGGCTACCACATTCAGGAAGCCGGGGCGAATAACGCATTGGAGTTGGCCTTCACCCTGGCCGACGGCATCGAGTACGTCAAGGCGGCCCTGGCCAAGGGGCTTGACGTCGACACCTTTGCCCCACGCCTCTCTTTCTTCTTCGCCATCGGCATGAACTTCTTCATGGAAGCCGCCAAGCTGCGTGCCGCCCGTTTCCTCTGGGCCGACCTGATGCAGCGGTTCCAGCCGAAAAATCCCAAATCGCTGATGCTGCGCACCCACTGCCAGACCTCGGGTTGGAGCCTCACCGAGCAGGATCCCTACAACAACGTCATCCGCACCACCCTCGAAGCGCTGGCGGCGGTTCTCGGCGGCACCCAGTCGCTGCACACCAACGCCCTCGACGAAGCCATCGCCCTGCCCACCGACCAGTCGGCCCGCATCGCCCGCAACACCCAGCTCATCATTCAGGAGGAATCGGGCGTGACCAACGTCGTCGATCCCTTGGGCGGCTCCTACTACGTCGAATCGCTGACCGCCGCCCTGATCGACGAGGCGCGCAAGATTCTTGCCGAGATCGATGGATTGGGCGGCATGACCAAGGCCATCGAGTCGGGGATGCCGAAACTGCGTATCGAAGAGTCGGCGGCGAAAAAGCAGGCGGCCATCGACTCGGGACGGGAGGTTATCGTCGGCGTCAACAAGTACCGACTGGCCAAGGAAGAACCGATCGACGTTCTCGATATCGACAACACGGCGGTGCGCGAAGGGCAGATCGCCCGGCTGAAAAAGATGCGCGCCGAACGGGATGAGGCCGCCTGTCAAAAGGCCCTTGCCGCCATCACCGCTGTGTGCGAGAATCCGCAAGCCAACCTTCTCGGCCTGTGCGTCGAAGCCGCCCGCCTGCGTGCCTCGGTAGGAGAGATTTCCGACGCCATGGAAAAAGTCTTCGGCCGACATCGGGCCGAAATCAAACTTGTTTCGGGAGCCTATGGATCCGTCGTGGAAAAGGACCAGGATTTTACCGCACTGAAAAAACGTATCGACGCTTTTGCCGCCGCCGAAGGGCGCCGGCCGCGCATTCTCGTGGCCAAGATGGGCCAAGACGGACACGACCGGGGAGCCAAGGTCGTCGCCACCGCCTACGCCGATGCCGGCTTCGACGTCGACATGGGGCCGCTCTTCCAGACCCCCGAAGAAGCGGCGAAAATGGCGGTGGAGAACGACGTGCATGTGGTCGGCGTCTCCAGTCTCGCCGCCGGCCACAAGACCCTGGTGCCGCAACTCGCCGCCGAGCTGAAGAAACTCGGCGCCGACGACATCGTCATCGTCTGCGGCGGCGTCATCCCCCGCCAGGATTACGACGAACTGCTTGCTGCCGGGGCTTCACGCATCTTCGGACCCGGCACCCCGATCACCGTCTCCGCCACCCAGACCCTCGACGCCATTGAGGAAAAACGGCGGTAACAGGCACAGATCATTCTGTTTTCCAGGTAGGGGCGACGCATGCGTCGCCCTTACGCGTATATGACCGTAGGGGCGACCCGATGGGTCGCCCCTACAGCGAACCGAGGTTTTTCTTGCACAAAATCCACGATCTTGCCGAAGGGGTAAAACAGGGGCAATTGCGCGCCCTGGCCAAGGCCATTACCCTCATCGAAAGCAGCAACGCTGACCATTTCCGGGCGGCGTCCGCCCTCCTCGAAGGGCTTCTTCCCGCCTCGGGCAAGGCCATGCGCATCGGCATCTCCGGCGTGCCCGGCGTCGGCAAGAGCACCTTCATCGAAGCCTTCGGCCTGCACCTCACCCGTTCCGGCCACAAGGTCGCGGTTCTCGCCGTCGACCCCAGTTCGCAGATCTCCGGCGGCAGCATTCTCGGCGACAAGACGCGCATGGAAGAACTCTCCCGCGATCCCAACGCCTTCATCCGCCCCTCCCCCGCCGGCAGTACCCTCGGCGGGGTGGCCCGCAAAACCCGCGAAACCATGCTGCTGTGCGAGGCCGCCGGTTACGATGTGGTCATCGTTGAAACCGTCGGCGTCGGCCAGTCGGAAATTACCGTCGCCTCGATGGTCGATTTCTTCCTTTTGTTGCAATTGCCGGGGGCCGGCGACGAATTGCAGGGGATCAAAAAAGGGGTGATGGAAATCGCCGACGCCATCCTCATCAATAAAGCCGAGGGGGAAAACCGCCCCCGCGCCGAACTGGCCCGGAGCCAATACGTCAACGCCCTGCATCTCCTCAAGCCGAAAAGCGCGAACTGGCAGGTACCGGCCCTGCTCTGCAGCGCTCTGCACGGGGAAGGAATCGCCGAAGCCTGGGAAACCATCCGCGAATTTCGCCGGACCATGGAAGCGAGCGGCGAATTCGCCGAAAAGCGTCGGCGGCAGGCCGTCGACTGGATGTGGACTCTCGTCATGGACGAGTTGAAACAGCTTTTTCTGCACGACCCCAAGGTCGACGCCCTGCTCCCTCGCCTCCAGGACGCCGTCGACCAGGGCGTCACCACCCCCGGCGCCGCCGCCCGCCGCCTGCTGGAGGCGTTTAGGCGACCTTAAGACGCCGCCCTGCGTTTCCTGGTGGAGCAATGACGAAACCGGGGCGGCCCAAGGGTTCCCCCCCCGCCGCAGATAAACCTTAGCCCTTTCCTAATCCAACCCTAACAATCAGGAGCCATCATGACCCTGTTGATCAATCACATCGGTATCGCCGTGAAAAGTCTTGACACCTCTCTCTCCTTTTATCGCGACGTACTCGGCATGCCCTTCGAGGGAACCGAGGAGGTGGCCGAACAGAAGGTCAGGGTGGCCTTTCTCGGCGTGGGGGAAAGCCGCATCGAACTGCTGGAACCGACCTCGCCCGATTCGTCGGTAGCGAAATTTCTCGAAAAGAACGGCGAAGGGATCCATCACATCGCCTATCAGGTGGAGGATATTGTCGCGACCCTCGCACGCCTGAAAGCGAGCGGCGTCCGCCTGATCGACGAAAGCCCCCGTCACGGCGCCCATCACAGCCTCATCGCCTTTCTTCATCCCAAAGCCACGGGCGGAGTCCTTACCGAAATCTGTCAACCGGCATGAATTTTGAGTCGCGATCTCTCCTAAAATAACATCGTTTTTTTTTATCTATGACAAATAGATAAGCAATTACAGTAATCTATAGTAGCAGAAAAGTTTTACCTTGACTTTAAGAAGGATGAAAATATACTGAGCACCTGCTTGATAAAACAGCTATTTGCTGGAGTTCCAAAAGCCCGAAGAACCCGAACAGACAGTGCACCCAGCGATTGACTTGGCGGCACGCGTTGCTAGACTGAACGGCGGCATATTCGCCTTATTTCTCATATCAAGGAGAAATTCATGAAAAAGGTTTTGCTGTCCCTTTCAGTACTGTTCACGGTCCTCATTGCCGCGGTCTCCGCCTCGGCCGTGGAACCGGGCTCCTCGCCCCCCGACTTTCAACTCACGGATATCGACGGCACCCCCTTCAAACTCTCCGACCTCAAGGGGGAGCTGATCATTCTCAAATTGGCCACCACCTGGTGCCCCACCTGTCTGCAGCAGAGCAACGAATTCATCCAGGCCGCCGCCTACCTGAAAGAGAAAAATATCCGCGTGGTCGAGGTCTACCTGCAAGACTCGGGAAAAATGGTGCGCGCGTACCAGGACAAGACCCAATACGGATTCCCTCACTACACCATGGTCGACGACGGTCAGGCGCTCAAAGCTTACAATGTCTACCTGATCCCGAGGGTCATTCTCATCAACCGCGATTTCAAGGTCATGCGGGACGGGAACATTCTCACTGCCGGACAGATCAAGGCTGAATTTGACAAACTACCGGTGAGCCCGAAACCCTAGAAGTCCTGACTGGCAGCCCCTTTAATAATCGATCTTTCGTTGATGCCCAGCAACAGTGTTGCAAAAGCAGCACAGTAGAAGAAATGCCGAAAAACTTTCAACCGAAGGCCAAACACAGAAAATAGTCAAATTATTCAAACCACTTAAAAGTTTTCATTGAAGGTATTCTGGGACTATTTCTATTGGCATTCTCCTTGCTGTATGACTGATGTACGTTTTATTTGTTCTAGGCTTGATGCTATCGCACAAAACATCCTTCGGGATGGGCGGGCAAGAAGCGCCAAATTCAAGGCGCGCCATGGTCGAGCCATGAAACGTAGTCATTAGGTACGTTGAAGCGGCGAGACGAGGACAGCAACGCAGCAGTTGGCGTTTTTTTGCGACGCCATCCGGTTTCACCAGATCGACAGTCATAGAATCTGGTCCATCAATGGACTCTGACGAAGGGAGGTGAAAAGTATGAAGAAGATGATAACCCTGTTGCTGGCAACCATGCTGGCCGTTTCACTTTCGGCTTGCGCCACGACCAAAGGTGGTACCACCACCAAAGTCAAGTGCCCTGCTTGCGGTTACGAATTCGAAGCTGCGCTGGGAGGCTAACTCGACCTTGCGAACCAGACCCAACAGGCTTTCCGGTATCAGGACGGTCGGCCACCCAATTTTTTGATCGCTATTCACATCAGGAGGCAAAAGTGAGAAAAATCAGAATATTCATGATGGTCGCTGCCGCCTTGGCCCTGGCCTTGCCGGCGACGGCAGCCGACTTCAAGTTCAGCGGCGATATGAACCATCGCTTCAATCTCTACACCAATCAGGCCGGCTTATATAATGGTGTAGAAGGGGTTAAAGATACGGGAACGAAAGGCTCGATTGATGAGGATGATGTCGATGAGTTCTTCGGTGAGATCAAATATCGCCTGCAAACCGAAGCTTCGACCAACGACGGTAAAGTCAAGGCCGTTTACGCCGTCGAACTGGGGGCTATGCGTTTTGGCCAGAACTACACTAAAGGTGGAGGTGCCGGTTATTCCGGCGACGGCGTCAATATCGAGACCCGCTTCGCTTATACCGACATTCAGCTCCCCGCCGGCGACAAAACCCGCCTGGTCATCGGCTTGCAACCCTTCAGCGTCAACAGCTTTCTCTGGCATGAAACCGCCATGGGCGTTAAACTCACAGGGGATGCTGGTCCTGTCGACTACACCTTGGCCTGGATGCGCGGCAAAGAATATTTCAACGATGATGAGGAAGACGATTTTTTTGAAGACGCCGATGCCTTCCTGCTCCGCGGCGACATGAGACCTGCAGAAGAAGTGAAGCTGGGACTCTTCGCTCTCTATCAGATGGCCAACCCCGGTGATGATGCGGCCGCTCCCACTTATTCGTACCTGCTAAAAGAGGTTAATAACGTCGATTACGACCTGTTGACGTTAGGTGTCGACGGAAGCATGTCTGCCGGCAACCTCTTCGCCAACTGGGATCTGATGTTCCAGGACGGCGATGCTCAGGATGCTACCGGAGCAGACTCCGACATCCAAGGCTACCTCTTGCATGCCGACCTCGGCTTCACCTTCGGGAAAACCAAGCTGACCTATACCAGCTGGTATGCTTCAGGCGACGACGACGATACGGACACCGATATGGATAACTTCATTGCGACCGACCTTGACCGGTTCGACAGCGTTATCTTCTTCGAAGGTGGCTATACGGACGACAACTACTTCACCGAAGCGCCCTACATCCTCAACAAAGGTATCTTCTTCAACAAGCTTGCAGTTGACCACCAAGCGACCGACAAACTCAAGGTCGGCGGAGCGCTCATGTATGTGATGACCGCCGAGGATCTGACCCTGGCCGACAACAGCAAAGAAGACAAACTCGGCACCGAAATTGATGCGTATGTCTCGTACGCCCTCTACCCGAATGTCGAACTTGCCCTCAACCTCGGTTATCTCTTCGCCGACGACGGCATGGATTACTGGGAAATGGCCGATCAGCAGGACGGCGAATCGGATACCGATATCTACCGCAGCACCATGCGCGTTCGCTACAGCTTCTAACCCGGCGAACTCGCTCTACCGAAGCTTTTAAGAACAGGCCGGACGAAACGTCCGGCCTGTTCTTTTTCATGGACAAGGACGTCTTCATCAGTACAATGGCATGGCCCTTTTTCGTGCCGTTTTGTTTGCCCCTTCACCTGCCTGACCCGTTACCAACGTTTAACCGACAGGAGATTCAACCTTGATACCACGATCTTTCCTCTCTGTGCTGGTTCTCATTCCTCTGCTGCTCGGCGCCCTGCAGGCGCACGCTTCCGTCGACGCCGTCGCCAAGGATTTCAAGGATCTTTCGGGCGTGGTCATCATGCCGGTTCAGGATGAATTCATCATTGACCAGGATGCCGGTAACGGCGTGGTGGCCGGTGACCTTTTCAGCGTGATCCAAACGGGAACCAAAATCGTTCACCCGGTCACCAACAAGGTCTTGGGCACCCTCGATGAGGTAAAGGGCTTGCTTGTGGTCACCCGGGTACGTTCCGGCTATTCCTATGTGCGGCCGGTGGGACCGGTCCAGGGCATCGGGCGGGGGGATATTGTGCGTCGCTATGGCCAGGTATCCGCCGCTCTCTGGGATTATACTGGACAGGGAGAGGCCTTTTTCGCCAAATTGAAAGCAGCGCTGCCCCATCTTAATTGGCTGGATTACGCCGTCGCCCAGGCCAACCGTCCTCAGAAACCTAGCCCACCGACAACAGACGAACCGGCTTTGATCTTTATCCTGCGCAACGACGGCCTGGATGTGCGCGGCATCGGGTTCCAGACCATCCACGCCTATCCGGCGCCGCTGAATGTTCCGTCACCAGCGACGCCGATTCTGGCGGCCTCGACATCGTTACCGGCGACATCGGCCATCCCGGCCTCCGGGCTGGAAGAACGGCTTCAGGCCCTTGAGCAGAAAGTACAACAGGGGAATACCACTGCGGCCCCCTACCGCTTGGAAGCAGCCCCGCAAAAAATGGACGGGAATGTCGCTTACGAAGTCGCTTATAGTAATTTTGTCAATGTCGGCGATCTCCCAGGGAAAACCCTGATGGCCGACTTTTCCCCGGACGGCAACCGGTTGCTGCTGGCCACCACCGACGGGGGAAAGATCGAAATCTTCGCTGTGACTGAAACCCTGCAGCCGCTGGCCGCAGAGAAACCCAGCCAACCTGGAAAACTGTTGTCCCTGCATTGGTGGCAGCCGCAACCATCCGGACCGCTCTATCTGGCGGCGACCCAAGCTGTCGATCAGAATGTCGCTTTTGGACCTCAAACCGGCAAGAAGATCTCCGGCTCGATTTTCGAATTCACAGGCAGTTCTCTTGTTCCGGTTCGTCAAGGGTTAAATTATCTGCTCGGCAGCTTCGACCGTAACGGCGACGGGATCAAAGAAACGCTCCTGGCCCAGGAGTTCGATCGCGACGTCTTTTTCGGTCCCCGCATCTACGAACTGCAGTCGCGCGGTGACAAAATCGAGCGGGTTGACCTCGGGTTCGATCTTCCCGGTTCTTTTCCCGTGCAGGGGAGTACTTTAGTCGACCTGACCGGCGATGGTCGTCAGGAAGCCGTCTATGTCTTCAATCGGGTCCTCTATATTTATGACGGCAACAAAAAACTATACGAATCAGCGAAGACCATTGGGGGCAGCCAGTCAGTATTCACCTATGCCATTAACCCCGGTGCCGCCGATCAGCTGACCACCACGGCCTCCTTCGAGGTAGCACCGACAGCCGCCGATCTCGATGGTGACGGCCGTCCCGAACTGGTCGCCGTCGCCGCCGAGGGCAGCGCTTTTCGCGCTCCCGGAATCGGTCCCGGCATCAGCAAAAGCTGGCTGCACGTGCTCAAATACCAAAACGGCCGCTTTGTCCGCGGCTCCATGGGGGGCGAACTTGATGTCCCCCTGCAAGGGCTGACGGTCGCCAAAAACCGCGCCCTGCTGGTTGCTTCGCAACCTGGCAGCCTTTTCGGAGAAACCGGAAACAGCACCCTTTTAGCCCTTCCCTTGCAAACAGGGAATTGATACTGTTCCATCAAGCTCGGCGGAAGCCGGGCTTTTTATAACCGATTCAGACAACTTGAGTTCTGCCAACTTCCAACTCATCGTAGGCCGTTTTTTTCGGAGAACCTGCCATCTTCGTCAAACTAAACGGCCTACTCTTTCAATCCACATTGCGAATCGAACAGGAGAACAGGAGATGAACGGAAAAAGAAAAATCTTGGGATGCGCCCTGCTTGGGCTCTTCCTGCTCACCACCCAGGCCCAGGCGGAAATCGAGTTCTTCGGCACCGCCAAGGTCAAACCGACCTTCTATAGCAACTTTGACTTCCAGGACAGCACCTCGGACAAGTCGATTGTCAGCGAGGCCGGCCTCACCAAAGGGGAACACATTCGCGGTGAGATCCGTCTCGGCTGGAAAGCCGAAGGGGACAAGTGGAAAATCAAAATGATCGCTGAAGCGGATGTTGTTTACGAAAAAGACACCGCCGATCGTTCCTACTATATCGGGGCGGAGAAATATAATTCTCCTAACACCGGCGGTGAATTCGGCATCGAACGCCTGGAACTGCTCTACACCTTTCTCCCTCAACTCGAACTACAGACCGGTTGGGATATCCGCGCTCTCGACATCAAGACCGGCGGTCTGCTCTACGGCGACGATCATCCCTTCCTCGGCTTTCGCGGCAAGTTAAGTGATGCAGCCAAATATGAGGTTCTCTACATCCCGATTCAAAACAATATCTCATGGCAGACAACACAGCCTTACGAATCCGCAGATGAAAACGACTGGCGGGTCTACTCTGTCAAGCTGGATTACACCCTTGGAGCAGCCAAGCCCGCCCCCGGCGAGTTCGGCCTGACCTTGAGTCCTCTTTACGCCTATAGCGACAATGACTGGAGGATGGCCCAGATTCACTATTACGGCTTGGAGTTGACCGGAACCACCGGTCCCATTAAGCCCTTTTTTGAAATCGTCGGAGCCGACGGTGATTTCGATGATAGCGCAGGCGGCGGTGACATCTCATCCTGGGCACTCTTCGCCGGGGTCGAAGTTCCAGTTAGCAAGGCGTTCAATCCTTACGTCGCCTTCCGCTACACCCAAGGTGACGATGATGCCACCGACAACGACGTCGATGGCTGGGTCGGAATCACCGACATCGGCCGTTTCACCGGGCTTATGGGGATGGACGGCAGCATTCTCAGCGAAGACCTCGGCCAGAGTTACGGTGCTACCCTCTATTCCTACTCGCCGGAACGCGCGCTGGGCAGCCATCAGTACGGCGGGATCGGCAATGCCGGTTCCGGCGATAACCCCGGCCAGAAGCTTGTTGCCGTCGGCACCCAGGGGGATCTCTCCTCTCTTGTCAACAACCTCATGTATAAAACCCAGGCTTTTTTCATCTGGTACGACGAGACCGACAATCTGACCAACAAGAAGAACCCCGGCAAGAAAGTTGACGACTATGCCGGGACCACCTTCGACCTGCAAATGATGTATGCCTTCAATAAAAACTTCAGCATTGACTACATCTTCAGCACCTTTATCCCCGGAGACGGGATTGAGGATCAGTTCGGCGACGACTTGGCCATGGTCAACGCCCTGACCCTGTCTTGGACCTACTAGGGTGATCACTGCGGCACCCTGCTTACCGACTGCGGAGGTTCTCTTTGGGACCTCCGCAGTTTCCTTCCCACGACGGTGATCCGGCCAGTTTCGCGCGGACGGACAGCAAAGGAGCAGTTTCAATGCCATATTTCCGACGTTTCATCTTCTTTGTACTGATCCTTCCTCTCTTCTTTACCCTTTCAGCTCAGGCCGGCGACTGGCCCAAAATAGAAGGGTCTCTGTCCCTCTGGGATGGCCCTAAGCTGGTCACTCTGCGCACCAACATCGCAGAGCCCCTCACTGCACCGGCTGTGCAGGAGTTACTTGAACTGTTGCTGGAGCGCGGTTTCGTCGTCATCCCGGCCAACCCCAATGCGGTCGTCAAAGAGGGGCTCATCCTGGACCATCGCCTGGAGGACAAAGGGACGGTTCTCGCCCTGAGCCGGGCCGCCGACCAAGCAATTATCGCTTTCGAGCGTCGAATCGCCGTAACACCGGCGACATCCTCAAACCTGTCGCAAACATCTCCGGCCCTCCACACCACCGCCGCGGTTCCTGCTCCGGTGAAGATCGCCGCGCCCTTGGTAGCTGAGCCGCCCGTTCAGCCGGTTTCCCAAGCGGTGACCCCGCCGCCCACACCCATGCCCGCCACAGCAACCGAAAAGCCAAACCGTTTGATTTTACCGCCGGTGAAAACCGACGTTACGGTGTTGAGTCCTTCCGACGCAGAGGCTGCCGGATTGCCGAAGGGCCCTGTCGAGATCGCCGGGGCACCGGCGGCTTTGGTGATTCTTGATGCCCCCACGCCAGAACAGCTGGAGCTGGTGGTACAAGACGGATCCGCCTTGAAAAGACTGCGTTTGAGCAAAGACGGCCTGGCGGAAAGTGAACGAATCGAAGCGCCGCTGTCTCCTCTGCGCCCCTTGCACCTCGACCTCGCTGATCTTGAGAACGACGGAAAACCGGAAATAATCGGCAACTGGGCACAGGATCATCGGGGCATTTATCAGGGAACCGAATCCCATCTGCATACCTGGATTTTTAATGTGAACGATGCCGGATTGTCCCTGCGTGGAAAAGATTTGGGAAGTTATGTCCGGGCAGTACAAAACCGTGCCTTTACCCAGAATCGCGGCGCTTACGATCCCTTTGTCGGGCCGGTGTTTCCTCTTGTGGAAACAGCCGACAACACCTTTATCCCCGATAAAAAGCCGTGCCCTTGGGGCGGGGGAAGCCTCTATGACATCTCTCCCTTCAGCGCCGACGAGGCCCTGGGCTGGGACGAGGCGAGACGCATGCAGGTGGTTGATCGGGTTTCCGGAAAGGCGGTACCGGGAACAACCCTACTGGCAGACCTCGGCGAATTCCGCGGCCCCGAGATCGCTATTCCCTTGGAAACCCCCGAGTACCGCTCGGGGTTCAGCAAGGAAGACCAAGTGCGTGAACGCAATTTTCCCCTACCGCGTCGAGTCAGTTTCGGTACCGATGGGGCTGCCTACACCATCGAAAGAAAACGCAGTTCGGGTTTACCACTGCTCGGCAAACCGAATGGCCAGGATGCCGTGGTGCGTATCGTACGTGATCGCCAAGGGCTACACTTGGAACGGCCCTTCGCCGGGGTGGAAGCCTTCATCATCGACTTTGCTCTGGTCGAACGTTCAGGAAAAGATTTAGCCGTTCTTCTGTTGCTCAATGAACAGGAAAATGGCAGCGGGCGTGCCTGGCTGCAGTTGGTGCACTAACACAAAATCCGCTCTCATGGTTGCTCCCTCCACAGACCTCCCAGTCTGTTCTGATTCCAAAGCGCCCTGGGCGTTTATCTGAAGGACTAAAAGCCCTTTTGGTAACCCCAGGGCGATCACCGTCACATCGTATAAATTTGCTCGCCGAGTTTACCTAAGGGACGAAGTGCGTCGATGCCTGAGGCAGGAATGCGCTTTTCACCCTCCCCGTCTCAAAATCCCCAGGTCCCGAAAGCAGCCGAACCGCACTGGCCTTATTGTGCAAAAATTGCGTACACTATGCAGGAATTGCACGATTCGCGCACCCCAAAACGAAATAAATCAGCAACTTGGGCGCTGGCACAAAACTTTCATAAAAGTTGGCCACAGCCCTCTTGTGATGATGAGCGATTCAAAAAGGACACAAGCCATGAAACAACGCAACCGACAAACCGGGTTCACGCTGATGGAACTGATCATCGTGGTCGCCATTATCGCCATCAGCGCAGCCATCGCCATTCCCGGCATCATGAACTGGCTGCCGAACTACCGGTTGAGTGGCGCCGCGCGAGAACTGTTTTCCAACATGCAGAAAGCAAAATCTGAGGCCGTCAAACGCAACACCAGTATCGGCATCGCATTCACCACCGTTGTGTTTCCGGCTACGGGCGGCGGCTACACCGTTTTTATCGATGACGGTGAAGGTGGAGGCACTCCCGGCAATGCCGTTCAAGACGGCGGTGAACGATTGCTGTTCCAGATCACCATGCCGCCCGGCTGCTCGCTGGTTACTGCAACCTTTAACGGCGCGAGAACGGGCTATAATTCTCGCGGACTACCTCTGGGAAACCGAATAGGTACCGTCACAATCAGAAACGCCAGATCACGCTCGTTCGATGTAGCTCTCTCTATAGCCGGTTATGCCGCAATAACCAATAACCCATAGTTTCACCGACGCCGATGGCAGCTGGCAATAACCTGAATAGGAATGAATGTCATGAAGAATAAACCCTTAGCTTCGCACATGAAACAACGGGGCTTCACTCTGGTTGAAATCCTTATCGCTCTGGCCATATCCGGCCTGTTGCTGACAGCAGTTTATGCGGCCTTCCAGTCGCAGCAGAAGAGCTATCTGGCCCAAGATCAGGTTGCAGAAGTACAGCAAAACATCCGTGCAGGCATAGATTTTATGGTGCGCGAAATGCGCATGGCGGGATACGACCCCACAGGAACAGACAGAGCCGGGATTGAAGTCGCTACGATTGGGCATTTTGGATTTACGCAGGATCTTAATGCTGACGGCGACATCGAAGACCCGAATGAATCGGTTATTTATGGATTCAAAGATGAGTTTGATAGCGAACCCGATGGCATAGTAGACAACAATGATGTAGCTCCTCTTGGTAGAGATACCGGGGGAGGCTTACAGCCAGTAACAGACAACATTCAGGCCATCGAGTTTCTTTACTTTGATCAAGATGGCGGAATTCTTGATACCAGCATCGCTGCGAATCTTCGCAGAATCCGCAGTGTGCAAACCTCCCTTTTGGCCCGCGCAGATCGACCTGACATGCAGTTCACCAATACCCAAACCTATACCGCGGCATCCGGCGCCGTCTGGGGGCCATACAACGACAACTTCCGCCGACGCTTCCAAATCATCACGGTGCAATGCCGCAACATGGAGTGATGAATCATGTGCCCAAAACTTTTGTCCGATTCTTCCGGTTTCACCCTGATTGAGGTACTCATCACCCTGGTAATCTTTGCCGTCGGCATTCTGGGGCTGGCCCTGATGCAGATTTCGGCCATCAAGGGCAACTCCGTTGCCAACCGGGTTACAGAAGCAGCCAACATCGCCAGTAATCAGATCGAACAGATTTTCAGCTGGGATTATAACGACAACCGCCTTGAAGAAGACACAAACGGCATCTATACCCTCACCAATGGCGCAGATCAAGTTGCCGACGGCCATCAATTGGATGCCGGTGGCAACTATGACATCATCTGGAATGTCCAGGAAAATACCCCGGTAGCGGACAGCAAAACTGTAGATGTCACCGTCATCTGGTTTGACAAGGGGCAGAGCAAGGAACTCATCCTGTCCACCATAAAGACCCCATAATGGCATTTCCGCCAAACGAGGATTTCATGAACGACCGTCTACAAACCAACGAAAAAGGCTTTGTACTGATCAGCGCCATGCTATTTCTGATCATCCTGACCACGATTGGCATTCTAGCCACCAACATCACCACAGTGGAATTGCAGATTTCTACCAACGACCGCATCACCAGAGAAAACTTTTACAACCAGGAAATGGGGTTGACGGTTGCAAAAATAAATTACCGGGATTGGATGACCAGTGAGTTTGTTAAAGACAGTACAACGGCTGCTTATTTCCCAGAACCCGGCACCCTGGGTACAGATGCTAACGGAAACGGCATCGATGATCGCAGTGAAATCACCAACAGCGCCGGGGAGGTTATCGCCATCTACAAAGCTCGTAAAATCGATTCTCCAGCAGCAATTATCAGCACGTGGGAAGATGCGGACGTATTTGGCAGTGCCGCCAATCATCCGGCAAATCAGATTCCGGTACTTGAACATAAAACCGACGCATCCAAAGTTCCTGGAAGCGGCTACGGAGCAGGTAATGTGTTAAGGCGCTATGCCTTAACCGCTTATTCACCCAGAAACGATCGTAATGTCATTCTTCAAGAGGGCCTGATTCGCGCATTTCCACAATAAGACACCATAACTATGAGGTCTTTTTACTGCCTTGCCATCGGCAGGCGTTACCCCGAACAAGGAGTACCCTATGAAACTTTCACGATTCTTATTTCTGGTCAGTCTGCTGCTGATGGCTCTTACCGCCCAAGCAGACGATATCGACATCTACGGGGTTTCCGGCATTGGTGAGGGCCTCAAGCCCAACGTGCTGATTATCCTGGACAATTCAGGCAGCATGGACGAAAACGACGTTCCAGGAGAACCTTACGATCCCAATGTAACCTATTCAGGAAACTATGAAACCAACCGGGTTTATGAAAAGGATGGAAAAAGTTGGGATTTCTATTTTTCCGATATTGACTCGGCGAACTGGACCTGTGAACCCGCTCGTACACAACTTAAAACCACAGGTTCCTGGAAAGGAAAGCTCCGCCTAAAAAAAGGAATTGTTACATGCACAAACTCGGGCTCAGCCCATGATTACCGGCTTGGTAATTATCGCAACTTTTTGGCATCAGGCGGTGCTTATCGTATCCGCATGGAAGTGGCCAAAGAGGTAGTCGCCAATCTGATTTATCAAAACCATGAAAAAGTTAATTTTGGTCTGATGGCATTCAATACAGGGGGCAACGCTGATAATGGCGGCTACATCGTGGCTAAATGCGGTGCAGAGTTGCAGACCCTGATCGGTTCATATACTCCCGGAACCTCCGTCATGCTTGATAATGAACAGAATGATTTTGGCGCGGTCGGAACTCTTTATTCCACAACCTGGACACCGTTATCTGAAACCATGGCAGAAGCGGGGCTCTACTTCGCCGGAAAACAAAGTTGGTTCAATGGAACATCTACCGGCAGCAGCTATCCCCTTGGGAAATACAGCTATTCCTGTACACAAGACAATGATGGTTGTCAAAACTACAACGCGAGCAGTCCCATCGAATTTCGATGTCAGAAAAATTATATTATTTTGGTTACCGATGGAGAGCCAACGCACGATGATGACAAACTTGACAGCTTAAACTACATTATCAACCAGCGCTTGACTGAAAGTGGAACTGATGGTAACAACAGCTATTTGGATGATGTCGCCGAATTTTTAAATGCCAACGATCTTCTACCAGAACTCGGTTCAGCTGGAGATTTCCCCGATCAGACAGTTACAACCTACACGGTTGGCTTTCAGACAGACCAGGATCTTCTGGAAAGCACCGCCAGCCGTGGTGGCGGCGAGTACTATACCGCCACCAGCGCCGCTGAACTGGGAGAATCGCTGACCAATATCATCGATACCATTGGTCAGCTTAATGAAATGTTTACGGCCTCCACGGTGCCCGTAAGCACTGCGGACGGCGTATTTTCAGGAAATCACATCTATCTTGGCCTGTTTCAACCCACCAATCAGAGCAACTGGCTTGGAAATCTGAAAAAATTTGGCCTTTCCGATGACGGTGCCATTTTGGACAAGTTTGGTAATCCGGCAGCCAATGACAAGGGCACCATTTTCGACAGCGCCACCTCCTATTGGTGCACAGCAGCCGACGGGCCAAATGTAGCAGCCGGTGGCGCCGGCGAACTTCTGCGCGACCGTACAACAGATCGGGTACTGTACACCTACACGGGCAGCAACAGCGCCCTTAACCACAGCAGCAACCTGTTCACGGCCACCAACACGGTTTTAACAGCCGCCACGGAGGCCGACCCACCGGGCTTAGGTCTCAGCCTCGATGACATAAATGCCGTGCATCAAGGCGTGGCTGATGACTGGCCCTTGGGCAGCCTGTTGCACTTTCAGCCATTGGTGGAACATTACGATATCGACAACGATGGCGCCTACGATGGTTCCGGCGACAAATCCGTCATTTTTGTCGGTGGCAACGATGGTTTGCTGCATTGTTTTGATGACAGCACAGGCGAAGAGCTTTGGGGCTTTATTCCGCCTGATCTGTTATCCAATATCAACCTGCTGAGCAGTGCAGATGATCTGCTCTACTTTGTCGATGGCAACGCCAGTCTGTATCACTATGACGACGATGGTAGTGCCAATACCCCTGACAAAAAATTACTCATCTTCGGTCAGCGGCGCGGCGGTTTCAGCTACACCACTTTGGATGTGACCAATCACAGTGCACCGCTATATAAATACAGTATCGATGCGGACCACCTCGGTAGTGGCCAAGAGGTTTTGGGACAATCCTGGGCAGAACCCCAACCGTGCCGCATGGGCTACATGGATAACTCTACCTACAAAACCAAGGATGTTTTCTTCCTATCAGGCGGTTACGACATCAACCAAGACAAGGAAGGGGAAGAAAAAGCAACAGAAGACAGCATAGGCCGCGCCGTATTTGCCATTGACGCACAGACGGGCGCGTTGTTCAGTAACTGCCTGTTCAGTCACTCTAACTATGCTTCTATGACCCATTCCATTATTGACGCCGCCGCTTATCCCAGCCCATACACAGGAACCAGCACCCGCATCTACGCCGGTGATCTGAATGGAAATCTTTTCGCGTTCCGAGATGACATCTTCCATCGTAATCGTGATGCCAGCAAAAGCGCTGATTTTGAGGGCAAATACGACGGCCAAGAAGATGGGAACTGGGAGCAGAAATTGAAACTGTATAGCGCCCCAGGCAAGAAAATCTGGTACGCTCCAGAAATTACCTACGAATATTATCCGGTTAATTTTACCTACCCCGCCAACGAAACCGGCGGCTCTAGCGAAGAGATTCGTACCGAATACCGAGTAGGCGACTTCGTATTCTTTGGCACCGGCGACCGTTCGCGCCCGAATGAAACAGGCACCGTTAATGTTTTCTACGCCATAAAAAACAACTGGCAGTGGCCTGACAATTCACCCACAATCATCGAAGCCTATGTCGATAAAAATGACAATGGTACAGTAAAAGCAAAATCCGACAATCACATAATTACTGATGAAGAATATTTCATTCTTGATGTCACTGACAATCGGATCCATGACCAGCAAGTAGATGAACAAGTGCGTATTGATTTTAATAATTTCGTAAAGACTGCTCTTAAGAAACCAAACAACAGGGGATGGTTCCTGCGCTTGATCGAGAAAAATGGCAGTTCTGTAGGTGAAAAGCTGGTTTCATCACCTCTTATTTTCTCTGGTATTGTCCTTTTCACTACCTTCGTCCCTGAATCAAATGCCGATGGAAGCTGTGACGCCGGGAATGATCCCTGTGCCAGCCCAGGCAGCAGTGGAACAGGCTATCTTTATGCGTTGGATTATCTTACCGGCGCAGACGCCTTTAACCTCGTTGAAGAACGACGTTTACCCTTGGCAAAATCCGGCATTCCACCAGCACCGACACTAATCGTGACAGAAGAGGGGCCGATCGTTTTAGTCGGAACACAAGGCCCCTCAGATGATGATGATGAGGATGACGATATTGACCCTTGGCCAGACTTGAAGAAAAATGTAGTTGAGCGATTTTTCTGGCGGCAGTTAAACCTTAATTAACTCACACTTTCATCAAGGAGACAGCATGCATAAAATTCAAAAAAATATCTTCATCCTGTTTCTCGGGGCTTTCCTCCTCATTGTCGCAAGAGGAAATCTTTTAATGGCCGCTGAAACCGCGAGTCAACAACCTTACCGCTTGGACGCAGGAGTCATGTACATTGTTCCAGACGATAATCTGGCGATTATTGCCGAAAAGGAAATTCACCTGAAATCGCACATCGAGAAAGGGATTAAAGTGTGGGATACCCGGTTTATTGATGCGCAGGACAAAGAAATTAACCTGTCCACCTTCAAAAAGCGCGACCGGGTTCTAGTGACCGGTTCAATCGAAAACGGCAAGATCACCGCCGACGAAATCCGCCTGCTACGACCAGCAGCAGACTAAATCTCCGCGAAAGCTACCCGCTTCTCTGGGCAATCGAGTAGGGTGAGGCGAGCAGATCAAGCTCGCCTCATCCCTCTCACAGAACCGTACGTACGGGCCTCGTATACGGCTCCTGTCCATTCTTCCCCTCAGTACATCTGAGGCAGGTACCCGGTTT
>Ga0265295_1000364_pt1 | contig 92227 bp, 74 predicted proteins | sample Munlansysbiofilm_FD_192503 | JGI IMG/M metagenome (GOLD analysis project Ga0265295, IMG submission 192503) | Leachate microbial communities from a municipal landfill in Southern Ontario, Canada - Methane capture system biofilm | ecosystem: Engineered > Solid waste > Landfill > Unclassified ... | reverse complement strand
TGCTCGGTACCGTCAGCCACGCCCCCGCGGATCAGGCTCCTGTAACCTATGGAGGTTCTTTATGAACATCGTGGTTAACGGCCAAACCGAGGACTGCGCGCCAGGCGCCAGCATCAGCCGGTTTCTGTCAGAGCGGGCGTATGAAGCCAGCGCTGTGGTTGTAGAGCGCAACGGGCAGATCATTGCCAGGGACACTTTTGCGCAAACCACGCTGCAAGAAGGCGATTGCCTTGAGATTGTACAGTTTGTGGGTGGTGGATAGGGCACGTTCAGCGTGTGCCAGTCCTGAGCATGCCGGGTTCTGACGGCTGCGCGGGCAGACGCTGGCCGTGAAGGCGGGGGCGCGGGCATACGCGCTGTCAGCACTGCAACGGGCCAGCGCGCGTCTTTGAGAATCTATATGCGCAAAGACGCCCTGCCTCTTGCATCCACCTGTTTGCAAAACGCAACTCCACAACCGCAATCTTTCAGCAGCGCTTTTGCGCGGAGTACTCCATGAATACCAATGATTCCTTTATGTTGGGCGGTGTCAGCCTTTCCAGCCGCCTTTTTATCGGCACCGGCAAATACGGGGCCGACAGCCTTATCCCTGCCGTGGCCGAGGCCAGCGGTTCGCAGGTCATCACAGTGGCCATGCGCCGTGTGGACAGGCCCGGCTCCCCCAATGACGGAACTGCTCCGGGGCAGGCCTCGCAAAACATACTGACGCACATTCCCGGCCACATGCGCCTTCTGCCCAACACCTCCGGCGCGCGCAACGCTGAAGAGGCCGTGCGCCTCGCCCGACTGGCCCGCGCTGCTGGCTGCGGCGACTGGATCAAGATCGAGGTCATTTCCGACACGCGCCATCTCCTGCCCGACGGCTACGAAACCGCCAAAGCCACGGAAACTCTCGCCAAGGAGGGCTTCACCGTACTGCCCTACATCAATGCCGATCTCTATGTGGCCCGTGCCTGCGTCGAGGCAGGAGCCGCCGCAATCATGCCCCTTGGCGCGCCCATCGGCACCAACAGGGGGCTGCGCACCAAGGAAATGATCGCCATCCTGATTGAGGAACTGGACCTTCCGGTCATTGTGGACGCGGGCATCGGGCGGCCTTCACAAGCCTGCGAAGCCATGGAAATGGGCGCGGCCGCCTGTCTGGTCAATACGGCCATAGCCTCGGCCAACGACCCTGTGGTCATGGCGCGCGCCTTTGGCGAGGCTGTGCGGGCCGGGCGCAACGCGTGGCTCTCCGGGCCAGGATTTGTGCGCGGCAGGGCCGCCGGAGCCGAAGCATCATCCCCGCTTACGGGCTTTCTGCGCTAGGGACTGTTTCTAAATAATTCTTTTGTCCAATTGGCTGCGTCAAAAGGCCATTTTTTACTCTTGTCATGTACCGCAAAAGTACACTCCTTTCGTAAAAAAGCCTTTTTCCTTGCCCTTGGCGCAAAATCATTAATGTAAAAACAGCCCCCAGGGGGTAAAACATATGCAAACATATCAAGATTTTTTGCAGAACTGGCCCGCGCAACGAAGGGCCGAGACCGTGCAGAATGCCACGGAAGAACAGGTTTTTTCCGTGCTTGAAAAGCACAGCCTCCTTCCCGATGATTTTCTGACACTTCTTTCCCCAGCCGCCGCCCCGCATCTGGAGCTTCTGGCCCGCCGCGCCCATGAGCTCACACTGCGTTTTTTCGGCCGGGCGGTGCACATTTTCACCCCGCTGTACATTTCCGACGTCTGCACCAACCAATGCCGTTACTGCGGCTTTAACGCCAAGAACAAACAGCCCCGCCACCACCTCAGTGTGGATGAGGCCGCCGCCGAGGCAAGGGCCATAGCAGACCAGGGCTTCCAGCATGTGCTGCTGCTCACCGGCGACGCCCGCCACCTGTCCTCTCCTCAATATATCGCCGATGTGGCGCGGCGCATAAAACCCTGGTTCGCCTCTGTGGGCATCGAGGTCTACTCCCTCACCACCGACGAATACAAGCTGCTTGTGGACGCGGGCGTGGACAGCATGACCATGTTTCAGGAAACGTATAATCCCGATCTGTACGCATGGCTGCATCCCGCCGGGCCCAAACGTGACTACGCCTTCCGCCTCAACGCGCCGCAGCGCGCGGCTGAAGCGGGCATGCGCTCCATGGGCGTGGGCGCGCTGCTGGGGCTGGAATCCTTCGAGCAGGACGCCTTTGCCACGGGCCTGCACGCCTGGTGGCTGCAACGCCACTACCCCGGCATGGACGTCAGCGTGTCCATACCGCGCATCTGCCCGCACGAAGGCAGCTTTGACGTGCCGCACGCCCTGGACGACCGCCACCTCGTGCAGTACGTGACCGCCCTGCGCTGCTTTCTGCCCCGTGCGGGCATTACCTGCTCCAGCCGTGAGAGCGCCTTTATGCGCGACCACCTGCTGCCCCTTGGGGTCACGCGCGTTTCCGCTGGCGTTTCCACGGCCGTGGGCGGCCGCGCCACCGAAGACCTGCACAACCCCGGACAGTTTGAAATCACCGACGGCCGCAGCCTGGAAGAAATGACCTCGGCCCTGCTGGGCATGGGCTACCAGCCCGTGCTCAAGGACTGGGAACATCCGGCCACTGCCTGCTAACTGCCTGCCAACCGCCTGCCCATCCTTTGCCGATGCCGGAATCCGCGACGTCGGCAAAGGGTGGCAGCGGCCTGGCCCGACGCCTGCGGCACAGCACCAGCGCAATCCAGCAGGCCAGCGCGATCCCGCAGGCCAGTGCAATCCCGCAGGCCAGCGCAATTCCGCAGGCCAGACCGCCCGCAGGATTCCAGAGCAAAGCGAACGCCTCCAACCTATTGGGACTCCACATGCGCAACAGAGATCTGCCCCAAGGAGACACTATGACCAATCCTCTGCATGACGGCCTTGGCCGCTACTTCAGCCCCGCACAGCTGGACGCCCTGTTCAGTGCCCGCATAGGCATTGCCGGTGCTGGGGGCCTTGGTTCCAACGCGGCCCTCATGCTGGCCCGTTGCGGCGTGGGACACATCACCCTGGTGGACGACGACGTGGTGGACGCCTCCAACCTCAACCGCCAGCAATACTGGCCGCGCCACGTGGGCCGCCACAAGGTGGACGCCCTGCGCGAACTGCTGCTGGAACTGAACCCGCATATGGACGTGGCAACGCACAAACTGCACGTCACGGCAGACAACCTGCCCGCCCTGCTGCCAGCCTGCCCCATCTGGATTGAGGCTTTTGACGACCCCAATGACAAAAGCCTGTTTGTGGAAGGAGCCCTGCTGGCAGGGCACAGGGTTGCCAGCGCGTCGGGCATGGGCGGCTGCGGCGGCGCGCCCATGGGCCGGAGAAATTTGGGCGCACTGGTGCTGGTGGGCGATTTTACCACGGATATTCTCATGGCCCCGCCCCTGGCCCCCCGCGTCACCGAAGCCGCCGCCCTGCTGGCCGATGCCGTGCTGGAAATGCTACTGGGCTAGCGCCGCCACGGCAACCTACCACTACCAATCTAAAGGCTGTTCCGGAAAATTGCTCCCAATGGATCAGATTTTCGGAACAGCCTTTTTCTGGCAAATGCAATATGAGATCGTTCCGCCCGCAAAGAATTGGACATACACGCTATAAAGATTTTTGAGCGCTGCAATGCCTCAGTACCAGACATGTCGTGGTTTTTTTGGATTCCTGTTTTTATCCTTTTGCGTAACTGTTACATATTATCACAACGGATGCCACTAGGTCCGAACAACTTTTGCCTCCTTAATTGGCAAATTTACAAGAGCCGCCAGCAGGGCCAACGCGATATCTACCTGCCAGACCCACAAAAGGTTGCCCGAATATTGTAACGCTACTCCTCCCAGCCATGCGCCAAGAAAAGCGCCAATCTGGTGCGTCAACAGAGTCAGCCCAAAAAGTGTGGCCAGATAGCGCGTGCCAAAAAGCTTGCCCACAATCCCCGCAGTGGGGGGGACCGTGGCCAGCCAGGTAAACCCGGTAGTTACGGCAAATATATAGAAGGTCAGCTCGGTCTTGGGCGAAACGAGATAAACGGCGATCATCAATGCGCGAAAGGCATAAAGAGCAGACAAGATAAACTTCATGCGAAAATACTTGCCCAGAATGCCAGCCCCGATGCTCCCCGCAATATTGCACAGTCCGATGAGAGACAGGCTGATGGCCGAAACCGAAGCCTCGTGCCCGCACAGGCTGACTTCACCCGGCAAGTGGGTAGTCAGAAAAGCCACGTGAAACCCGCAGGTAAAAAAACCTGCGTGCAGGAGCAGATAGCTGGGATTACGAAAGGCTGCTTTCAACTGCGGCTTGAGACCCTGACTGCTCGTCCGATTGGCAGCGCTTGTGGCGGCGGCCGTCCCGGCTGCAAGTGGGCTGTCAGAAGCCCGCGCCATTCCCGTCTGACGGCAAAGCATCCATGAAGGTACAATGGACGCCAACGCAGAAACCGCCAAAAGCAGCAGTCCGCCAGTATAGCCCTTAAGACTGATGGCGGCCTGCACCAGAGGCGCAAAGGCAAACTGCCCCAGAGAGCCTCCGGCATTGATGATGCCGCTGGCCACAGAACGCTTGTCTTCTGGCAAACGCCCAGCCACAATGCCTATGAGTATGGAAAAGCTGCCCGCAGCCGCCCCGGCCGGGCTTAATACCCCTTGTGCAAGTGTCATGCTCCAGAAAGATCCCGCCTGAAGCGTGCATATCTGCCCCAAGCACAAAAGCAGCGCGCCTGTCAGCAGTACAGGAAGCGGCCCCCTCTTGTCGGCCCAAGCCCCAAATAATGGCTGAAACACCCCCCACATCAATTGACCGATAGCCAGGGCCATGCTCATTTCAGTGATGCTCATGCCTGTAGCGCCTATCAGTGGATGCACAAACAGGCCCACAGTCTGGCGAATACCCATTGTAATCATCAGTACAAGGCTGGACAGGAAGATGACGACCCATAAACCCCTTGCCGGAGCGGTTGGGGAAAGCTGGCAATGAATTGGGCGATTTTCGATGGAATTTGTCACGGGGATTTTCCTTGGTCTGGCGCTCGTTGTTCGAATCCGCGCACGTACGGCACCAGGGCATATTCAGCCAGAAGCGGCCAGGGGCAATGCTATTCTTGGACCACCATAGAACGATTCTGGGGCAATGCTATTTCAGCGAGTCGATCTGCGTAAAAATATGCCAAAGCGTTTCATAGCTTTCGCCAAGATGCGTTTTGATGTCCGTTTGGGCCTGCTGCCATAACAGCATTGCCCTGGCGAAAACGTCTTCCCCCAGCGGGCTGAGATAAAGCTGGCGCTTCCGACTTCCGGCGGGAGCTTTGTCCACGATGAACCCCTGACTCAAAAGTGGCTGCAGGGTGCGCACCAAGGTACTGCGCTCCAGCCGCACCCGCTGCGCCAACTGCCCCGTGCCGCAACCCGGCATGCGCGAAATGTTGGCCAGCAAGGAATACTGGGTAACGCTGATGCCAGCGGACTCAAGCGCTACGTCGTAGAAACCTGTCACCCGTTGGGCTATGCGCCGCAAATTTGTGCAGACGCATGGCGATTGGGGCGGGGTCGAAACGGATTTCATCGTTCTGCCTCCATATAGTGTATGTACACTATATGGAGATCAAACTACCGCGTCAAGAAAAAACGCGCGCAGGAGATGCCCAAAACATGAAGCCGAGCAGACTCCCAGACAGCCACAGCTCAACACCACGCTGTCCCTGTGCCTCAAACAAAAAAGCGCCGCCCCTTGCGGGGCGGCGCGTACAATCAGCTGATGCCGGATGCTAGGAAGGAAGCATCCAGTGCAGCACGCCAGCCTGCAGATAGGTGAGCGCGCAGATGAACAGGGTCATGGCGACACTGTGACCCAGGGTGAAGCGGAAGAGGTCGCCTTCATGACCCACCAGGTTGGTAGCCGCGGTGGCCACACTGATGGACTGGGGCGAAATCATCTTACCCGTAACACCACCGGAGGAGTTGGCGGCCACGGCCAGGTTGGGGTCCATGCCCACCACTTCGGCGGTGGAGCGCTGCATACCGCAGAAGAGGGCGTTGGAGGAGGTGTCCGAACCGGTCAGGAACACGCCGAGCCAGCCCAGGATGGGCGAGAACAGCGGGAACAGGGAGCCGGTCAGGGTGAAGGCAATACCCATTGTGGAGCTCATGCCAGAGTAGTTCATGAGGTAGGCCAGGCCAAGAATCATGGAGATGGTCAGAATGGGGAAGCGCAACTGGTACATGGTGCGGCCAAAGCAGCTGATGGCCTTGCCAAAGGAATAGCCGGGCATGAAGGGTACGGCTATGAAACCGGCGATCAGAATGGCGGTACCGCCAGCAGACAGCCAGTTAAACATAAACACGGCGGCGTAATTGCTGTTCTTGGCCACAATGGGGGCGGTCTTTTCAACCATGCCGTCCAGGCCGGGCCAGGAGAACTTCATGACCGCGCCGGGAATGGCGTTAAGCATGTTCTTGAACTGGGGCAGGCCCCACAAAAAGACCATGACGGCCAGAATGATGTAGGGCAGCCATGCGCGAAGCACCACGCCAAAAGCCGGTGCAGTGCCTTCAAGCTTGCTTTCCTGTTCGCCTTCGAAGCGCCAGATGCGGGCGGGCTTCCACACGCGCAGCAGCAGCACCAGGGCGATGATGGTGATCAGGGCCGACATGATGTCAGGCAGGGTCGGGCCGTGGAAGTTGGAGAACAGGAACTGCGAACCGGCAAAGGCCACACCGGCCACAAGAATGGCGGGCAGCACTTCCATGGCGCGGCGGAAGCCGCACATGACGCAGCAGAGCCACAGGGGCACAAGAATGGACAGGAAGGGCAACTGGCGGCCCACGATCTGGCTCACGGTCATTTCGTTCAGACCGGAAACCTGCGCGCCCACGATGATCGGAATGCCGATGGCGCCGAAGGCCACGGGGGCGGTGTTGGCGATAAGGCAGATACCGGCGGCGTACAGGGGTCTGAAGCCCAGGCCCACCAACATGGCGGCGGTGATGGCCACCGGGGTGCCGAAGCCGGCCGTGCCTTCAATGAACGAACCGAAGGCAAAGGCGATAAAGATGGCCTGCAGACGGCGGTCGTCCGTCAGGCGGGCAAGAGAGTCCTTGATGTACTCAAATTCGCCCGATTCCACGGTCATGTTGTACACCCACACGGCTGTGACAACAATCCAGATGATCGGGAAGAGGCCGAAGGCCGCCCCGTAGGTCAGAGCGCTGAATGCCGTGCTCGTGGGCATGCCCCAGACAAAGAGGGCGAGAAGGAAGGCCAGGGCCACGGCCAGAGCCGCGGCGTAGTGACCTTTGGCGCGTCGAACCGCCAACATGTAAAAAAGACTGATGAGTGGAATCCCTGCCACCAGAGCGGACCATACGGGGCCGCCCATCGGGTCGTAAACTTGCGTCCATGCCATAACAACTGCTCCCTTAACGCTGTGGGTTTTTTGGAGGTACGAGTCACAGGCGCTTGTCCATCCCACGCGATCTGAAACCCGCCCATCCCCAAGAATAGCTCTTGGACGGATACCTGTTTCCTGAGCAAAAAACAATGCTTTTTTGAAAGTCGGACGGTATCAACACTAAAAAAATCGGCTTCAAGGCAGTTCAACGCTGAAAATATACACTCCCAGATTTTTTTTGCGGCAGATCCGACGCGCAGCAAACAGCGCGCAGTGCCGCGAATAAAAGACCTTGGGCGGCTGCGCTCACCGCTTGGTGCAGACACGCTGCTCTCCTGCTGCGCACGCACGCAGCATGAGAGCAGGTAACCTTTTGCAAAGATTACCTGCTCTCAGATACCATAAAAATTTTGGGGGTGGGGGACGTGGGGGAGGAGACCATTTTTAGAGCATTTTAACTTTGAAAAAGTGTAAATGCTCTAACGCTGCGCGAGAGTGCAGCGCGCCGCAACGTGGCGTGGATTCAGCCGCAAATCGCATTTTTCGGCTGAATGATACCTTTGAAATGTGAGGCATTTCAAAGGTAATCTGCTCTAATGGCGAGACCCGTTGGCGCAGACACACGTTAAGAGGCTGCGCCATGAATGCCTTACCGGCGAAGGAAGGCAGGAAGGGCAAAATACAAACGGGCTGCCGCGTCAAAGCACCCGCCCGGCAAAAAGCTGGCCCACCAGAACATCTGATATTTTTTGCCGCTGTTCCGCCAGGGGGCCATGACTTTGCGCGCTTCGGCGTTTCTGCCTTCGCGCCACAGGGCCACGGCCTTTTGAAACGCGGCCCGGCGGGTAAGCAGGAGCACAAGTCCGGCGTGCTCCTGGTCGTAGCCAGGGTAGAGACGGCGGTGCTTGTCCAGAATGCGCAGGGTTTCGTCCGCAAACTGGCCGAACTTGCGAAAGGTCGTGTTCTCCCCGTGTACACGCCACACCGTGAGCGGCTCGTCCACGTGGTCCAGTTCCCAATCGTGGGCAATGCGATAAAAAACGTCGGCCTCTTCGCAGACGTTGAGGCTTTCATCAAACCAGCCGCCGTTTTCACCCTGCCCTGTGGGCACCGCGTGCTCGGAAAGTCCGGCAAGGGCTTCGGCCCGAACCATGGCTGACGACATGGAAATCCACTGCCGTTCCATCAGCGCGGCAAAGGCCATGCCGCGTGCGGGACGTGTTTCGGCGAACAGGCGTTTGATGACTCTTTTGCCGTCGAAAATTTCCGTGTCCGTGCTGACAAGCCCCACGCGGGGATTGGCCTCGAACAGCCCCACCTGAAGCTCCAGCTTGCGGGGCCGCCAGATGTCGTCGCAGTCCAGAAAGGCGATATACCGCCCTCTGGCCTGCGCCAGGGCGAGATTACGGCCCGCGCCGAGCGGCACCGTGGTTTCACCTCTGAAATAGCGCACTTTTTCGCCATAGCTTTTTGCAATGGCGGGGCTTTCGTCCGTGGAGCCATTATCCCAGAAAACGATCTCAAAATCCGTGAACGTCTGGGCCATGATGCTGTCCATAGCTTCGCGCAGGTCGCGGGAGCTGTTGAGGCAGTTCATGATGACAGAAACGGCGGGAACGCTCATGGTTTTTCCTTGCTGGTTGGGGGATGGTCGGATGAAGCCGCCTGGCTGGCAGGCCGGGCAGCCTGTTCCATCCCGGCACTATGACGGAACACCCAGTACTTGCACAAAAGATAGACCATGACCGGCACAAGCAGCACGGCCATGGGCATGGCCACCTCATAGGTCAGGCCAAGCCGCATGAGCAGCCAGATGATGACGGAATTGAGGCCAAGCCCCACCGCCTGGGTGGCGGCAAAACGCGGCAGCATGGCCCAGTGGGAGAGGCCGCCTCCCGGCCCGGCGGCCTGGAATGTCCACAGGCTCTGCCCCAGGTAGGAAACGATGAAACTCAGCGCATAGGCCAGGGCATTGCCTGCCAGAACAGGCATGCCCCACAGGTTGACGAACAGCAGCCCCAACAGGATGTACGAGAGGCTGGCCGCCCCGCCCACCATGCCGAAGCGCACCCAGCGTCTGGCCAGCAGGCCCCTTACGAAGGCGGCAAGGTCAGATACGCCGGGCGGCTGCAAGCCTTCGCCGCTCAACTCTTCAATGCCCCGGCTATTCCGGCGCACACGGCATCCACATCTTCCACGGTCAGACCGGGATGCATGGGCAGCGTCACCAGTTCGGCGTACAGCTGTTCGGTAACGGGCAGGCTTTCGCCATGGCCGAAGTAACTCAAAAGGTGATTGGGCTTGTAATGGACGCCAGTGGGCAGGCCCTGGGCGGCCAGAGCTTCCTTCACCGCATCCTTGCGGCCGTCAAGCACGCGTACCGGCATGATATGGCGCACCACAAAATCGCGGGGGTCGGTGCGCAGCAGGGCCACACCCGACACGCCGGACAGGCGTTCGGCATAGCGGGCCGCAAGGGCGCGCCGCGCGGGGATGAACTCCGCATCGAGGCGCGAAAGCTGCACGCGTCCGATGGCGGCCATAATGTTGCTCATATGGTAGCGCCAGCCCTGCCGTTTCACGTCAGGGTCCCAGGAGCGGGCCCCGGCAAAACGCTTTTGCGCGTCATCTTCCACAGAGAGCAGGCGGGCGTCGGAAGCCAGCCGTCCGGCTTCGGCGTCAAAAGCCACCAGGCAGCCGCCTTCGCCGCAGGTAATATTCTTGATGCCGTCAAAGCTGAAGCAGACCATATCGCCGAAACTGCCGATCTTGCGGCCGTCATGCTTGCAGCCGAACGCATGGGCGGCGTCTTCAACGACGCGCAGTCCCTTGCGGCAGGCAAAGTCATAGACCTCGTCGAGGTGCCAGGGGTTGCTGGCATAGTCCACGTACATGAGGGCTATGGTATTGGGGGTAAGGCGTTTTTCGGCATCGGCCAGATCAAGGGTGCCGGTTTCTGTCAGCACGTCGCAGGCCACAGGCACGCAGCCTGCGGCGCTGATGGCCTGAAAGGACGCCACAAAGGTCAGGGAGGGCACAAGCACTTCGGGCTTGCCCGGCACAGAGCACTGGGCGGCCACGGCGTCGACGGCCAGATGCAGGGCCGCCGTGCCCGTATTGGTTGTAATGACCTGATCCGGCCTTACGCCGAGATACCGGGCCACTTCTTCTTCAAAAAGCCGCACTTCATTGCCCATGCCAAGATAGCCGTCTTCAAGAAGAACACGGCTGACGGCACGGGCCTCTGCTTCACCCACTATGGAACGGGAAAGACGCATGGACATACAGCCTCCTGCTGCGCGGGCGATTGTCCGGCGGGCAGACGCCCGTCCGGTAGCTGCGGCGCGGCATGCGCCGGATCGCCGGGCAGCGCCTGCATGATATGGTGTATCAGCATATGATGCAGCAACGCCGCCTAGCCCGCTTCGGCGTTCATTTCGCTCAATAACGTGTCAAGGTCAAGCAGAATAAGCAGGCGATCGTCAAGCTTGCCCACGCCCTTGATATATTCCGAGCCGATGCCGCAGATTACGGGCGGGGCGGGCTCCACCGTGGACGCGGGAATGCGCAGCACCTCTGAAACGCCGTCCACCAGAAAGCCCACGATTTTCTGGTCAAATTCCATCACCACGATACGGGTATCACTGTCGCGTTCCAGGGCGGACATATTGAAACGGGTACGCATGTTGATGACGGGTATGACCTTGCCCCGCAGATTGATGACGCCTTCAATGAAACGCGCCGCATGCGGCACCATGGTTATCTGCATGGGCCGGATGATTTCCTGCACGGAAAGGATGTCCACGCCAAATTCTTCTCCAGCTATATGAAAGGTGACCAGCTGCAGCCTGTCGCCTTCGTGCCCGTCTTCAACGCTCCGCTCAAACGCGGTATCTGCTGTATGATCCATGGTCCTACCTCCATCAGTGGCGGGCAAAAGGCCCCATTGGCTTTATCGGCCAGAACGCCTGCGGCAAAAGGGCACAGGCGACATTGCCCCGTGAAAACACGTCAGGCTTGCCCGCGCAGCAGCTTTTGCCGCAACTGGCTGGCTTTGTCTGTCATGCCGTCCATATCAAAATCTTTGACAGCCACCAGTATGGCCGCCACTTCTTCAGCATGGGGCGTGCCTTCCATCAGCGGAATCAGTGCTTCCAGCGCGTCTTCCACGCCGCCCCAGTCCCTTTCCATACGCTGGGGCAATTCGCCCAGCAGGGCCAGCAGCGCGGTGCGGTGCTCTTCGGCGAGTTGCAGGTTGCCGCTTCTGGTTTCGCGGTCAAGGCCTTTTACACTTTGAACATATTCGAGCACACGCGCCATTTCTGCCTCAAAGGCATTGAGCAGCCCCGGATCCAGCGGGGCATCCGGCAGGGCGTTTTCCATCATGCGGGTCAGGCGGAGGACGCGTTCCACCCCCAGATTGGCGGCCACGCCCTTGACGGTATGCGCCAGACGGACGGCGGCATCAAGGTTGCCGTCACGCACCAGGTCGCGCAGCTGGACGGCGCTGTCGCCATAGTGTTCCACAAAACGGAACAAAAGCTCAAGATACAGTTTTCTGTCGTTGCCCACGGTGGCAAGACCGGCCTCAATATTGATGACGGGGTTGTGCTGCCCCTTCGTGCGGGCCTTGATGGCCTGCAGACGCCTGGCATGGCTGTCTTCCTCGCCGGAGCTTGAAAGAAAAGAGCCCACCTGCGGGTCTGGCGACAGTGCGTCCTCAGCCTGCGCATTCCTGAAAGGATTGCGACGGAGCCCGCCCGGCAGCCATTTTTCAAGGCAGTCATAGAGCGTTTCAGGATTTACGGGTTTGGTGAGGTAGGCGTTCATGCCCACCTCCTTGCCGTCCATGCGCGAAGACACGTCCGCATGGGCCGTCATGGCAATGACGGGCAAGTCCACCGGGGCGAACCCCTCGGAACGGATGCGCCTTGTGGCCTCAAGACCGTCCATGACCGGCATCTGCACATCCATCAGCACCAGGGCTATGTCCCCGTGCTCGGGCGCTTTCAGCCGGTCCAGGGCTTCCTGCCCGTTGGCTGCCAGCACGACGTTCAGTCCCGCCTGTTGCAGCAGTTCACACGCGATTTGCGCGTTGATGTCATTGTCTTCCACCACCAGCACCGTACGGGGCAGAAATGCGCCCGGATCCGGGGCCTCCACGCCGTCAGCCGCCAGGGCTGGCTGGCCTGCCGCCGATTCAGACCCAACGCCGATTTCGGGCATGGCGCCGATTTCGGGCATGGCGTCAGTTTCGGGCATGGCCCGCGTACGGCCGCCGGGCTCGCCTGCCGGACTCTGCGCTCCGGTGAAGAAAATCCCGGGAGAGCCGTCGACAGGGCGCACAGGCCGGGCAAGGGGCGTTTTTTCCGCAGAACCGGCAGACAGGCTGAAGCTGTCCACTGTATCCACATCCACCGAAAAAAAGAAACGGCTGCCTTCTCCCGGCACGCTGAACACCTCAAGCTCGCCACCCATAAGGCTGACCAGCTGCCGCGCCAGCGCAAGCCCCAGGCCCAGGCCGCTGCGCGACCGCGTCATGGACTCGTCCCCCAGGGCAAAGGGCTCAAAAAGCTTTTTCCAGTCCTCTTCGCGCAGGCCGGGGCCGCTGTCCTCCACCACAAAGGTCAGCCGCAGGGCTCCTTCTGTGGCGGCGGGTTCGTCCGCCCGCTGCACGCGCAATGCGACGCTGCCGCGCACAGTGTATTTGACGGCATTGTCCAGCAGGATGCGCAGCACTTCTTCCAGATGGCGCTCATCACCCGCCACGGTGGCAGGAATGGACGGGCCCCGCGTCACACTGAGCAAAAGGCGCTTTTCCAGAGCCGTGCCCGCCACGCTCTGACGCAGCAGTTCCAGAAAGCCCGGCAGGTCGAAAATCCTGCGTTCCATACGCATGGACCCTTCGCTGGCGCTGGAAAAATCCAGAATCCTGTTGACCATGTCCAGCAGCACGCTTCCGGATTTATTGATATGGGCAAGGTAGTCGCGCTGCACGCCGCTGAGATCCGTTTGCAGACTGAGGTAACTCATGCCGATGATGGCATTGAGCGGCGTGCGTATTTCATGGCTGATGCGGCGCAAAAAATCGTCCTGCACGTGGGAGGCCCGCTGGGCGAGCTCCAGCGACGTGAGCGCCTGCGACCGCGCCTGTATGGCCTGCTGACGGCTTTTGCGCGCCCACATTTCCACTTCTTTCAATTCGCTGATGCGCGAAAAAAGCGTGTCCTTCATACGCTGCAGCGAGGCGAACATGCCCGCCAGCTCATCCCTGTGCCGGAGTTGCAGTGGTTCCGGATCAAGTCCGGCGGCGATGCTTTCGGCATACCCGCTTACCCTGTCCAGGGGGTTGGCCACGCGCGTTATGAAAATGCAGGTATTGCCCAGCACGGAGGCCCCAAGCAGGATCAGCCCGCCCAGGGCTGCCAGCATGGTCCAGCGCAGAAGGCCCTCACGCTTGTCCAGGCGGACAAAAAAATCGGCGTACTGCATGCTGCCAAGATGGCTGGCGTCTGCGGCGATGGCGTCCGGCATTCGGGCCAGATGGCAGTCGTGCATCATGCGCAGGGCGGCTTGCGGGCCGGGGCGGGCGATCCAGGCGGCGGACGCCGTTGCATCGGAGTCGAGCTTTTGCCCACGGGCAAGATTGAGGACGTCCTCGGTCATGATGTTGAACGTGTCCACCTGCGCCAGAATGGCATGCATCTTCGCGCGCGTGGAGGCATCCACCTCCAGATTGTCCACCAGGGTGGACAGGGCCACGCGCTCACCTGGGGCCACCCTGGCCGTGTCGGGGCGGATATCCTCGCCACGTTCCTCACGCAAAAGACGTTGCCAGCGCTCAAAGTGGGCAGCATCACCAGTGGAAAGGTAGTCAAGCGCGGCGTGGTAGCTTTCGCGCGGGGTATTGCCTATTTCGACAAGCAGACTCGCAATACGGTAGTAGTTGTGCAAAAGCCCGTTGACTTCGGACAGGCTGCGTCCGAGCCATACGATGCACAGGCCAAGCATGAGAACCACGCCCAGTTGCACCATGTTGGAAGTTTTGATGAGGGTTCTGATGCTCATGCCTTGTGCTCCCGTAACCCGGGTACGACCGATACCCCTTGCCCCGACCAGGCGGAGCCTATCCGCGCGCCGCGATCCCTGGTGGCCGGGAAGGCAGGCGAGCGACATTTCTTTTTCCGGCATGGCGTGCGTAAAAGCACGGCCCCGTTCACGCTAGCACAGCCCAAGAAGCCCGTAAATGGCCGCCATGTCCAGAGAGTTCTCAACACAGTCCGCCAGCCTGTCAAGCTCCGGGCCAAGAGCGTAAGGGGAACCCTCAAGGGGCGGCATGCCGCAGTCCCTGCGCAGGGAAGACAGAAAAGCATGGCGAAAGGCGTCGGCATCAAAAAGACCGTGTACATAGCTGCCCCAGACCCTTGCCCGGCCGGCGGCGTCGCACAGGCCCCAGCCCAGGGGGCGTCCCGCCGCGTCCGCCAGCACCACGCGGGGGTTGCGGGCATGCGCCTCTTCATCTGCCACTTCTGGCAGGGGCGCGGTGCGGCCATGGTGAATTTCATAGCCTTCAACTTCCTGGGCATGGGCCATAAGCCCCCCGGCCGCCGCGCTGTCGATGCATTGTTCCGGTGGGTTGGCCGTAAGGCAGACGCAGGCCCGCCCCGTGACCCGCAGCAGCTTTTTGTCCGCTTCAAGACGGGTTTTCAGGGGCAAAATTCCGAGGCCGCGCTCAAGGCCGCCCTCCTCAAGACCCAGAGGATCGTCAATGACGCTGCCGAGCATCTGCAGGCCCCCGCAGATGCCCACCAGCGCGCCGCGCTTCTCTTCAAGGGCTGTGCGGGCAAAGCGCGTTATGGCGTCAGCCAGGCCCGTGGCGCGCAAAAAACGCAGGTCGGCCACGGTGTTACGGCTGCCGGGCACAATAACAACGTGCGGATGCCCCCAGTCCTCGCCAGAGCGCACGATGCGCAGGCGCAGTCCGTGCTCCTGCCGCAGGGCATCCAGGTCGGTGGCATTGCTGATGTGGGGCAGGTCGGGCACCACCATATCCAGCGCTTCTGCGTCTGCCGCACGGCCCTGCCCCATGCTGAGGCCGGGCGTGATGCCCAGCTTGAAGCTGACGGAGTCCTCTTCGGGCAGGCGCAGATTTTCCAGCATGGGCACAACGCCCCAGAAAGGCTTGCCCGTGCGGCGGGTGAGGCTGTGCAGGGCCGGGTCCAGCAGCGTGGGGTCCCCGCGAAACTTGTTGAGTATAAAACCGGCCACCCGCGCCCTTTCCGCCCGCGTCAACAGCGCCATGGTGCCCGCCAGGGCCGCGAAGGCTCCGCCCCGGTCAATGTCAGCCACAAGGGCCACATGAGCGCGGGCATAGCGGGCCATGCGCATGTTCACGATATCGTGCGCCTTGAGGTTGATCTCGGCCGGGCTGCCCGCCCCTTCCAGCACCACCACGTCGGCTTCGGCCGCCAGACTGCGGTAGGCGCGCCGCACGGCCTTCCAGGCTTCGGGCTTGTACCGCAGATAGGCCCCCACACGCATCTGCCCCACCGGCTCCCCCAGCACGATAACCTGAGAGCCCGTGTTGGATGTGGGCTTCAAAAGAACGGGATTCATGCGCACATCGGCGGCCAGACCGCAGGCGGCGGCCTGAAGCGCCTGGGCGCGTCCCATCTCCTTGCCGTCGGCGGTCACAAAAGAATTGAGCGCCATGTTCTGCGCCTTGAAGGGCACGACACGAATCCCCTGCCGCGCCAGCAGACGGCACAGGGCCGCTGTGAGCAGACTTTTGCCCGCGTTGGAGCAGGTTCCCTGAAACATGATCGCAGGAGGCAACCCCGCCGGGCCTTTAAAAGAACGGACGGAAGGCGGTGATGCGTCGCCGGAGGCTTCAGCCTGACCAGAGGAAACAGGCGTGGGGGGAGAAGGTGCAGAGGACATGGATTTTTCATACGCGCAAGTATGGCCGTGGGCAAGCGACCCCGCGAAAATGGCGCAAGCCAACGACTGGCGGTCAACTTGCACAGTATTTGCCCTTTTCGTATAAAGGAGATGGTAGTGAAAAAACCGGGCCGCTCCCGGCAATGCTCCTGGCGCTGGCCACGCGCACGGCAGCCTTTGCCGGTCAGGAATGTTCCGGCATATGTGCCACGAGAGTTTTTTGGAGACATGATGAAACGTTTTCTGCTTTGGACCGCTGGCGTGCTGCTGGTTGTCGCGGCGGCCCTGGCCATTGTTCTCAGCCAGATAGACACCGCCTTTGTTATCCGCCAGATCGCTGACGCCACGGCCAGGTCCACGGGCAAGCCGCTGGTCTTTGAAACTGCGCCGCAGATTTCCTTTTTTCCCCCTGGCGTGCGCTTCGGGCAGGCCCGCTGGGGCCAGCCGGAGATGGGCGACAGCCTCGTTTTTTCGGTCAGGAGCGGCATGGCGGAACTTGAGTTGATGCCGCTGCTTTCCGGCTCCATGGTCGTGCATGAGGTGCGCCTGGACAATCCTGTGGTGGAAGTGCGGCAGTATGTCGCCGCGCCCGCAATTCCCGCTGCCCCCGCTGCGCCCGCTGCTACTGGCGCTGGCGGCGCTGGCGGCGCGGCCCTTACTGCCGCTCCAGATGCGGCCCCTGGCCATACCTCTGCCCCGGCCCCTGGCCATATCTCTGCCCCGACCCCCGCCGCTGCCGACAAGGCCCCCGGCACTGACTCTGGCGCGGCGGATTCCCGCGTTTCCGGCAATCCTGCGGACGCGCCCGTTCCCAAGGCAGGCGTCAAGGCTCCGGCTGTGGAGCAGGCCAAGACGCTTGAAAGAGCGACTCCGGCCTTTGCGTTGAAACGCCTGGTCGCTCGACAGGGCTTGGTGCGCTATACAGACGCGCAGGGGCAGACCCTGACCCTCGGCGCCCTGAATCTTTCGGTGGAAAATCTGCAACCGGGGCAAGAGGCTGTGGCCCAGTGCGACTTTACCTATACCGCCAGCCACCCGGACAAAACCATGGGCACGGCGACGGGCGCGGCGGCGGGAACGACGGCGGATACGGCGACGGGCACAGTCACCAATACGGCCACAGCTACGGCCACCAATACGGCAAAGAACGGCACGGTAATGGCCGTGCCTCTGTCGGCCAACCTGGCCCTGTCGGCCAAGCTGCGCTATGCGCCGCCCAACCTCGCCCTGCGCCAGACCCTGCTGACCTTAAGCCCCCTGACCGGCCCCCTGCCCAAGGAAGCCGGGCCCCTGCAGCTGAATATCGAAGGCAGTCTGGACACGGACGCGTGGCGCATGCATGTGGCCAAATGCTGGGTTACCACGCCGCAGGCGCGCCTGGGCCTTCAGGGCGAAGCATCGTTCAACCCGCCCTCCTTCACGGGCAACCTTGAACTGGATGCGTCCCTGCGCAAGCTGGCCGCCCTGATGGGGCAACCGCTCAAACCCGCCCCCCGCGACGTTGCGGATACGCTCAAAATCAAGAGCAGACTGGCCTACGGCGACAACAGCCTCAATCTTTCGGACATTGACGCCCTTATGGACGACGTGACCCTGAGCGGCCAGTTCCGCCTGGGCATGGAACCGGACGCGCCCCTGTCCATCACGACCGACATGCAGGCCAGCGCCGTCAATCTGGACAATTACCTGCCCCTGCCCGAAAGCAGCAAGCCGCAGGTGCAGACGACTGGCGAACCAAAAGACAAAAAATCCGGGGGAACCGACGTGTCCTCCATGCCGGACATCAACATCCGTGCCGCGCTGGCGGGCCTCCGTCAAGGCAAGGTGCACGCCAGGGATGTGCAGTTCGTGGCGCAGGGCCTGCGCGGCAACTACAAGATTTCTACCTTCAACTGCACCCTCGGCAGCGGCGGCTTCATCAAGGCCGAGGGCACGGCCAATGTGCCAGCCGCGGCCTATACCGTAAACGGCACGGCGTCGGACGTGGATCTGGGCGCGCTGCTGGAAAGCCTGGACAAGGGCCGCCCCGTGGAGGGCACCGCCCGTCTGGACGCCGACCTGAGCATGCACGGCAAAAGCGCCGTTGCCCTGCAAAACAGTCTTTCCGGTTCGGGGCTGCTTGAAATACGGCAGATGCGCCTGAAATCCCTGCCCACCCTGCCCGCCAACGTGCCCGGCATCGTGGGCAAGCCTGTGCCGAACGTTTTTGATCTTGCGCGCGCCCCCTTTACCGTCAAAAACGGCGTCATACACGCCAGCCCCGTCACGGTGAGCGCCACGGGACTCAGCGCCCGGGGGCAGGCGAAAGTCAGCCTGCCGCGACAGTATCTGGAGGCGTCAGCCACTGTGGAAACCCTGGGCATGAGCGTGCCGGTCATTGCCAAAGGGCCGTTCAGCAATATCGGATACAGCCTTGACCCGCGATTTGCGCAGGGCAAGAGCAAAAAACTTCCTGAACTCTTGCAGGACGGCATACGCGGCGCAGAAGGATTCGTGCGGGATCTCTTTGGCAACTAGAGCAGATTGACTTTGAAATGCTACACAGTTCAAAGCGTGGATTCAGCCGAAAAATGTGATTTTCGACTGAATCCACGCAGGTTGCCACGCGCTGCATTCTTGTACTGCGTCCGGGCAGGCAACTTTTTTCAAAGGTAAGACGCTCCAGACGCCAGGGGCATGGCACATGGGATAAAATCCGTGCAGACAAACAGAAAATACTGTCTGATTACACCATTATCCTATATATGCTCCGATGTTGTTCGGAACATTTTCCCATACCGGGGCTTGCCTTTTCCGTGTGACAGGCTAAAGATTTTACACGGTCAGGCGTTAAGAATGTAGAAAACCTTGGTCTGAGCCTCCCTTGGAGTGGCGCACGCCATTCTGAAATGGCCGGAAAGGGCTTTGACTACGCGGCACCCTGCTGGCATGTTTGCCACTGCGGGCCTGGCGGCAGCATCGGCGGCCAGTGGCCTGCCAAGTGCGGGCAACGGGCACATACCGGCTCCGCAACACTTTTCCGGGGAACGTCATCCCCCGGCACGGCAGGTGATGGAACGACACAGGACGAATTGAGCCTACAGGCGGCACTATGTATTTATTAATAGGTCTTGGCATCGTTGCGGCTTCGGTGTTTACGGGATACACCCTGGCCCACGGTGAATGGGCCATCCTCTTTCAGCCCGCAGAATTCATCATCATTCTCGGCTGCGGCCTGGGAGCCTTTTTTGGCTCGCAGACCAAGTATACCTTCGGGCTCATCCTCAAGAGCATGAAGCACCTTTTTGCCGACCCAGGGTCCAGCAAGGGGCGCTATCTTGAAACGCTGGCCCTGCTGTACACGCTCTTTTCCAAGATGCACCGCGAAGGCGTCATCAGCATTGAAAGCGATGTGGAAAAACCCGAATCCAGCCCCATTTTCAGCAAATATCCCAACGTGTCCAAGGACACGAAGATCGTCAACTTTATCGGCGACACCCTGCGCGTCTATCTGACCACGGGCGACCCGGCCGACATCGACAGCCTCATGGACGTGGATATCGCCACCATGCGCGAAGAAGGCACCCTGCCCGCCCATGCCGTGGGACACATGGCCGAATCGCTGCCCGGCATGGGTATCGTGGCCTGCGTGCTCGGCGTGGTTCTCGCCATGGGCAAGATCAATGAGCCGCCGGAAGTTCTCGGCCACTACATCGGCGCGGCCCTCGTCGGCACATTCTTTGGTATTCTCTGCTGCTACGGCCTTTTCGGCCCCATGGGCTCCAAGCTTGAAAACTACGTGGCCGAAGAACATTTTTACTATCATTCCATCAAGGAAGCCGTGGCAGCGGCCATTCGCGGGTCCACACCCCTTATCGCCGTGGAATACGGGCGCAGGGCCATCCCCTACCCCTTCCGCCCCACCTTTGCTGAAATGGAAGACAGACTGAAGAGCGGCTAGGGCATTTTACCCTGCAAAGGCGCGCAGCCCTGCTGCGGCGCAAGAGTGCAGCGCGCCGCAACGAAACGTGGATTTTGCCAAGTTTTAGCCGTTGCGCAGGTGGCCCCCGCCTGCCATAATGGTCCAAAGGCCGGGACGGGCAAAAGGCAGGGCGCTTCTGCCCCCTCCCCCCCAGGATTTGGCCGGCTTGGCCGGTTTGCCCGGTTTGCCCGGTTTGCCACGGATTTGCCCCGGATTTGTCCATATTTGCCCAGGATTTGTTCTGATTTGCCCAGGATTTGTCCATATTTGCCCAGGATTTGTCCTGATTAGCCACTGGTTTACATGGGGACGGCCTGGGGACAGGCATGACAGCCCCTCGCGTGAGCTTCTTGCGCGAGGCATACACGGTAAGGAGTTTTCTCTATGGGCGGCGGCGCATGGAAAGTCGCGTATGCCGACTTTGTAACGGCCATGATGGCCTTTTTTCTCCTGCTCTGGGTTCTCAGCATGGTGCCGCCCGAAACTCGGGCGGGTCTTGCCGCCTATTTCAGCGGCGACCGTAACTTTGACTCCAGTTCCACTTCGCCTGTCTCCAACAATCCCTTTATCCAGAATACGGACAAAATCGACGCGCGCGACATCAAGATATCTGAAGTCGAAAAGTCCCATTACGCCATTGCCCAGAAAATCAAGCAGATGCTTATGTCCGACGCCATACCCCAGAGCGCTTCGGGCATCAGCGCCGATGACGTGGGTGTTCAGTTGCGCGTCAACTCCGACATCATGTTCAAGCCCGGCAGCGTCGATCTGCTGCCTGACGGCGAAAGGGTGCTGACCGCCGTACTTGGCCTCATGGACGAATACAATCTGTACCTCGTGGTGCGCGGCCATGCCGATTCGGCCGAAACGGCCCCGCCCTTCACGTCCGCATGGGAACTGTCCGGAGCGCGCGCCGCAGCCATGGTCAACTATCTGGTGCAGCACGGCGTCAAGGCCACGCGCATGCGCGCCGTCAGCTATGGCGACACCCGCCCCCTCAAGCCCGGCATCGACGAGCAGAGCCGCGCCATGAACCGCCGCGTGGAGTTTTTCTTCCACAGGCCGGAAGTCATGTCCTACAGCGTGGTTTATTAGGGAAACGCTGATTTATTCCGTTTGGCGGACTTGCTTCACTTTTTTGAAACAGTCGAGGACGGAAGAGTCCACTCCTGCTTGAAAAAAGTTCGCGCCTTGCCAAAAGAAATAACTGCGCGTTTCCAGGAGGCTCTTCAATCAGTGGTTTATTAGACCAATTTCACAAGCGATGCTGTCGCCATCCGTAAGGCTTCTTCGTCGCCCAACGGCTGCCGCTTGAAACTGCTCTGACGGCTGCGCGGGCAGACACCCGCCGCGAAGGCGTCAGCGCAGCGCGCCGCCATGAATTACCTTGAACCCTGCGCGGTCCACCGGGCTGCCATAGCCATCAGGAAGCCCCATGCCTCTCATATTCCTTGTGGGCCCACGAGCCTGCGGCAAAACGACCATCGGCCGCCTGCTGGCGCAACGCCTCGCGCTGCCCTTTATCGATACCGACCACTACCTTCTTGAACAGGCGGGGCGCACCGTGGCCGAGATCGTGGAAGCAGAGGGCTGGCCCGGCTTTCGCAAACGCGAAAGCGATGCGCTGCGGGCTGTCACAGCCATCCACCCTCAGGGAGCCGTCATTGCCACAGGCGGCGGCATGGTGCTGGACGAACAAAATCGTATTTTCATGCGCGAACAGGGGCATGTTTTCTATTTGTCCGCTCCCGTGGAGGCGCTGGCGGCACGGCTTTCCGGCAATCCCCTGGCGGAGCAGCGCCCGTCCCTCACTGGCGCGGACATCAGGGACGAAGTGCGGCAGGTGCTGCACGAACGTCTGCCGCTCTATCATGCAACCGCGCATCACCATCTGGACGCCAGCCAGCCCCCGCGCCGCATAACCTCACTGGCCATGGATTTTCTGGACAGCCTTTCCGCACAGGACGCAGAGGCCGTACCTTGCCCAGAAGCCATGACAGACCGCGAAGTTGCGCCGTGCTCCGAAGCCGCGCCGTGCTCCGAAGCCGCGCCGTGCCGCAAAGCCGCACCACACCGAGCCGCCGCCGTGAATGTGGAAAACGAAGATGCCGCCGCAAGCAGTGCCCGGCAGCCCGCCCGACCCGAGGCCGCCCCTGACCGTGAATAAAGCCCGCGCTTTGCGCGCAGACGCGCCGCCCCTTGTTTCGGTGGTTCTGCCGGCATTCAACGCCGCACGCACGCTGAAAGCGGCACTGAACAGCCTCTTTGTTCAGGAGCCAACTGCCGGGTGTCCCCTCCCTTCCTTTGAAATCATTGTGGTCAACGACGGTTCCACGGACGACAGTGCCGCCCTGCTGGAAACCTGCGCCGCCGAAACAGCCGCCCAGGACAGGCTGCGTGTTCTGCACATGCCGCACGGCGGCATTGTCGCCGCCCTCAACGCCGGACTGGCAGCGGCGCGCGGCTCCTTCATCGCCCGTATGGATGCCGACGACACGGCCCATCCCCAGCGGCTGGCCCTGCAAACCTCCCATCTCTGGGGCAAGAGCGCACTCACGCTTTCGGCCAGCCTGGCTGCTTTTGGCGGCGACCGCGCCACTGCCTACGGTTTTGCGCATTTCGTGGACTGGCAGAACAGCCTGCAATCCCCCACAGAGATCAGCCGCAACCGCTTCAGGGATACGCCGGTCTGCCACCCGACCACCATGTACCGGCGCGAGGCGGTTGACCGCTGGGGCCCCTATGCTGACGGGAATTTTGCCGAAGATTGGGAACTGTGGCTGCGCTGGCTGCACGAGGGCGCGCTTATGGAAAAACTGCCGCAAGCGCTTCTGGTATGGAACGACGCCCCTGACCGCGCCACCAGGACGGACGGGCGCTATACGGCGGATGCCTGCGACAGGCTGCGGGCTTTGTGGCTGGCCCGTCACCTTGAACGGCACAACCCCTTCCACCCGCAGGTCTGGGTCATTGGCGGCGGCCGCATGGCGCGCAGAAGGCTTGCGCCCCTGTGGCGGCTTGGCGTGCGCCCCGCCGCGTATATAGATATTGACGCCAGAAAGATCGGCAATGTGGTGGGCGGCGTGCCCGTGCTGGGCCGGGAGGCCCTGCCGGGGCCAGGCCGCTGCCGCATCCTCAACGCCCTGACCGCGCATGGCGCGGCCGAAGAGGCCGCAAACTGGCTTGAACAGCGGGGATACGGCCCCACCGACTGGATCCTTGTCTGAGCAACCAATCAACTTGCGATATTCGATTATATTCCGCAAGTGTTTTCTTTCATGATCCCAAAGCCCTTTCACACCCCCAAAATGGTCGAAAAGGCGCGCCTTGCTGTTGCCAGCCACATGGCGGCAGAATCACTTTCTCGCTCGAAGCCTCAGAAGGCTTCGGGCATCTGTTTTTTAACATCCTGAATTTAAATAAGATTTTTAAAAAACTTCCAGAGTTTGCGAAATTTGTCACCAATACCCTTTGACAGAACAGGGGCAAGGAGATATGTTGCAAGGGCTTAATGTCTTTTTCATTCCTACAATCCGACATCATCGGGAGGATGCGGCATGCTGGATCTTAACATTACAATGATCTTTCAGCTGGTGAACTTTCTGGTCGCCATTTATGTGCTAAACATCCTCCTTATCCGCCCCATCCGCGATATCATAAAAAAGCGCAACGGCATCATGGACGGCATGGCCGAAGAGGCCGAGTCTTTCGAGTACCAGGCTGCGGAACGCCTTGCCAACTACGAGGCCGAACTGGCCCGCGCCCGTCAGGACGCCGGTCTGACCCGTGAAGAAGGCCGCGCCGCAGGCACGGTTGAACAGCAGGTGCTGGTGGGCGAAGCCCAAAAAAGTGCCCGCGACATCCTTGCCGAAACCCGCGAATCCCTGCGGGCACAGGCTGCCAAGACCCTTGATGAGCTGAGAAACCAGGTGAGCGATTTTTCCGCCCGGCTGGCGACCAAGCTTCTCAAGGGTTAGTTTTTGCGCTTTTTCGGTTTCTTTTCGGACGCCCTCAGGCGATCCGGTTTCTTTAGGCACAGTCTACGCTATTGCATTATTCTCTGAACAGAGGGGGGTGGGCTTTGAGCAAATGGAAACACGCGGGTTTTATCCTGCCGCTCGTTATTGCCCTTGCCGCGCTTGTCTTCATTCCTTTTGAGGCGCTGGCCTCTGAAGGGCATGGGGGACCGCGCTGGGGGGACTTCGGCTGGCGCGTGCTGAACTTCGTGATTTTTGCGGGCATCCTCTGGTACTTTGTTGGCGGACTGGCCAAGCGCTTCTTCAAGAATCGCCGCGAGACCATCAGCGGAGCGCTGGACGACCTGGATGAACGCCGCGCCAAGGCCAAGGAACAGCTGGCCGCCGTTGAATCGCGCATCGCGCGCCTCAACGAGGAGCGTGAAGCCATTCTGGCCGAAAGCCGCAAACAGGCCGAAAACCTGAAAGCGGGCATTGTGGAAGAGGCGCACCGTCAGGCGGCGCAAATTGTGGAGCAGGCGCGCATGACCGCTGAAAATGAAGGCCGCACCGTGCTTGCTGAAGTGCGCGCCGTCATTGCGGACGAAATCGTGGACGCCGCCGAAAAGGCTTTGAGCAGCAAGCTCAATGCCGAAGCCCACGACAAGCTTATCGCCAACTCCCTTAAAAAGGTGGTGCTCCATTGATCGACACCGTGGTTGCACGCAGGTACGCCAACGCCATCTTTGCGTTGGGCAAAAAGGATGGGGACGAAGCCTTGAGTGCGCGGGGTGAATGCCTTGCCGCTCTTGGTGAAATGCTTGTCGCCACGCCGGGACTTGACCTGACCCTCAAAAGTCCCGTGATCGGCGTGGAGGAAAAAAAGGCAGTTCTCGACAAGCTGCTGGGCAAGCTCAAGGCCGACCAGACTATGCGCAGCTTCTGCTTTTTATTGGCAGACAAGGAAAGGCTCGCCTTTCTGCGCGAAATTTCCGCCTGGTATGGCAAACTGCTCGACGAAGCCAAGGGCATAGTGCGTGGCCAACTCGTCACGGCAGTCAAACTTCCTGCCGACAAAAAGGCCAAACTCAAAGAATCGCTGGAACAGAAAACCGGCGCCGACATTGAGCTCACCTTTGCTGTCGACAAGGACATACTAGGGGGTATGGTGCTCAAAATGGGTGACCGGGTGCTGGACGCAAGTCTGCGCGCGCAATTGGGTATCCTCCGGGAGACATTCAAGAGGGGTGAATAGCACATGCAGATCAAAGCGGAAGAGATAAGCAAGATCATTGAGGATCAAATCCAGAACTACGAGCAGCGCGTAGAAATGAGCGAAACCGGCACCGTGCTTTATGTTGGTGACGGCATCGCCCGCGTCTACGGCGTGCAGAACGCCATGTCGATGGAACTGCTGGAATTTCCCGGCGGCGTCATGGGCATGGTGCTCAACCTCGAAGAGGACAACGTCGGTGTCGCTCTGCTCGGTTCGGACGTGGGCATTAAGGAAGGCGACCCGGTCAAGCGTACCGGCAAGATCTTCTCCGTGCCTGTCGGCGACGGCGTTATGGGCCGTGTGCTCAACCCCCTGGGTGAGCCCATCGACGGCCTTGGCCCCATCGAGGCTGCCGCAGTGCGCCCCGTGGAAATCAAGGCCCCCGGCATCATCGCGCGTAAAAGCGTGCATGAGCCCATGCCTACGGGTCTGAAGGCCATCGACGCCATGACGCCCATTGGCCGCGGCCAGCGCGAACTTATCATTGGCGACCGCCAGACCGGTAAGACCGCTGTGTGTATCGACGCCATCCTGGCGCAGAAAGAAACGGACATCCACTGCTTCTACGTGGCCATCGGCCAGAAGAAGTCCTCGGTGGCTCTGGTGGCCGATACCCTGCGTCGCCACGGCGCTCTGGAGTACACGACCATCATTTCGGCTACCGCGTCCGACCCCGCGCCGCTGCAGTACATTGCAGCCTACACGGGCTGCACCATGGCGGAGTTCTACCGCGACAACGGCAAGCACGCCCTCATCATTTACGACGACCTTTCCAAGCAGGCCGTGGCCTATCGCCAGATGTCCCTGCTGCTCCGTCGTCCTCCGGGACGTGAAGCCTTCCCCGGCGACGTGTTCTACCTGCACTCTCGTTTGCTCGAACGTGCGGCCAAGGTGAACGACAGTCTCGGTGCTGGCTCCATGACGGCTCTGCCCATCATTGAAACCCAGGCTGGCGACGTGTCCGCGTACATCCCCACCAACGTGATCTCCATCACCGACGGTCAGGTGTACCTGGAACCCAACCTCTTCAACGCCGGTGTGCGTCCGGCCATTAACGTGGGCCTTTCCGTGTCCCGCGTGGGTGGCGCGGCCCAGATCAAGGCCATGAAGCAGGTGGCGGGTACAATGCGTCTTGACCTTGCCCAGTATCGCGAACTGGCGGCCTTCGCCCAGTTCGGCTCCGACCTGGACAAGGGCACCAAGTCCAAGCTTGACCGCGGCGCGCGCCTGGTGGAACTGCTCAAGCAGCCCCAGTACCAGCCCATGCCTTCCAATGAACAGGTAGCCTCCATTTACGCCGCCACGCGCGGACTTATGGATGACGTACCGGTGGAAGACGTCCGCCGTTTTGAAGCCGCCATGCTGACCTTCCTGCGCGACACCAGGAAAGACGTGCTTGACGCCATTAAAGAAAAGAAAGTCATTGACGAGGCTGTGGAAAAAGCGCTTACCGAGGCTATTGCCGCCTTCAAGCAGGGCTGGACGGCCTAGGGGCCCCCAATATCCGGGAGAAAAGCATGCCTTCACTCAAAGACGTAAAAATGAAGATCGTGGGGGTCGGTAAGACCAAGCAGATCACCAAGGCCATGAATATGGTGGCCTCGGCGAAGCTGCGTGGCGCTCAGGCCCGCATCGAGCGCTTCAGGCCGTACGCGGCCAAATACCGCGACGTGCTCGCCGAACTGTCGAGCAAGGTGGAGGGCAACGCCCATCCCCTGCTGGCCGAGCATGAGGAAAAGAAGCATTGCGCCATTGTGCTGGTGACCTCTGACCGCGGCCTCTGCGGCAGCTTCAACGGCAATATCATTGCCACTGCGTTGAGGCTCGCCAAAGAGAAAAAAGCGGAAGGCCTTGAAGTGAGCTTTGTCTGCATGGGCAAGAAGGGCCGTGACGCCGTAAAGGCGGCCGGCTTCAAGATTGTCAAAGCCTATGCAGACCGCATGGGCAGCATCGACTTTGCCCTGGCAAGCTCCGTGGCCCAGGAAGTCATTCACGGCTACGAAACCTTTGGTCTCGACGAAGTGTGGCTCATATACGGCGAGTTTGTGTCCATGGGGCAGCAGCCCCCGCGCAGTCTCTGCCTGTTGCCCCTGAAAACGCCCGAGGCTGAAGAAATCGCCGAAGAAGCCGGAGAAGCGCGCTGCGAATACGTTTACGAGCCGCAGGAAGAAAAGCTGTTGGCGGAGCTTCTGCCCCGCTACGTCAAGGTGCAGGTTTACCGTGGCATGCTGGACACATCTGCCAGCGAACATGCGGCCCGCATGGCCGCCATGGACAACGCCACGCGCAACTGCAACGAGATGATCAACATGCTGACCCTGCTCTATAACAAGACGCGGCAGGCTTCCATCACCAGCGAACTCATCGACATCGTCGGCGGCGCTGAAGCGCTGAAGGGTTAAGGAGCCAACTAATGAGCAAAAACATCGGTAAAATCGTCCAGGTTATCGGCGCTGTTGTGGACGTTGAGTTCACCGACGGCAACCTGCCGAATATCTTCACCGCCCTGGAGATCAATAATCCGAACAACACCGACGCCCCCTACCTGGTCTGTGAAGTTGCACAGCACCTGGGCGACAATGTTGTTCGCACCATCGCCATGGACGCCACCGAAGGTCTGGTGCGCGGCATGGAAGCGGTTGACACCGGTCAACCCATCATGGTGCCCGTGGGCAAGCCCTCCGTGGGCCGCATCCTCAACGTTATCGGTCGCCCCGTGGATGAACTGGGCCCCATTAACGCTGAAAAGTACTATCCCATCCACCGTCCGGCTCCGGCTTTCACCGACCAGAACACCAAGGTCGAGCTGCTCGAAACCGGCATCAAGGTTGTGGACCTGCTTGTGCCCTTCCCCAAGGGCGGCAAGATGGGCCTCTTCGGCGGCGCCGGCGTGGGCAAGACCGTTATTCTGATGGAGATGATCAACAACATCGCCAAGCAGCACGGCGGCTCCTCGGTCTTCGCGGGCGTGGGTGAACGCACCCGTGAAGGTAACGACCTCTATCACGAACTCAAGGATGCGGGCGTTCTGGAACGCGCCACCCTTGTCTACGGCCAGATGAACGAGCCTCCGGGAGCCCGTGCCCGCGTGGCCCTCACGGCCCTGGCCTGCGCGGAATACTTCCGCGATGAAGAACATCAGGACGTGCTCCTCTTCATCGACAACATATTCCGCTTTACCCAGGCCGGTTCCGAAGTGTCCGCCCTTCTGGGCCGCATGCCTTCGGCCGTGGGCTACCAGCCCACCCTTGGTACGGACCTTGGTTCGCTTCAGGAACGCATCACCTCTACCAACACCGGTTCCATCACGTCCGTGCAGGCCGTTTACGTGCCCGCTGACGACTTGACCGACCCGGCCCCGGCTACCACGTTCTCGCATCTGGACGGCACGCTCGTGCTTTCGCGCCAGATTGCAGAACTTGGCATCTACCCCGCCGTGGACCCGCTGGACTCCACCTCGCGCATCCTCGCTCCCGACGTGGTGGGCGACGATCACTACATGGTGGCCCGGCGCGTGCAGATGGTGCTGCAGAAGTACAAAGAACTGCAGGACATCATCGCCATTCTCGGCATGGACGAACTGTCGGACGAAGACAAGCTCACTGTGGCGCGCGCGCGCCGCATCCAGCGCTTCCTGTCCCAGCCCTTCCACGTGGCCGAAACCTTCACCGGTACCCCCGGCCAGTATGTGAAGCTTGAAGATACCATCAAGGGCTTCAAGGGCATCCTGGACGGCGCGTACGACCACATGGCTGAAGGCGACTTCTACATGCTGGGCGGCATCGAACAGGCCGTGGCCAAGTACGAGCAGCGCAAGCTGCAGGAAGAAAACTAGATCGTTGAAAGACCAGTGACCGTGCCTTGTGGCGCGGTCACTGGACAAACGCATCTGGCATATCAGGAGCGAAGGAGTACCTATGGGCACACTGCAACTGGAAGTGGTGACGCCGGACAAAACCGTGGTGAGCGGCGAAGTTGAAATGGCCGTCTGCCCCGGTGTTGAAGGCGAATTCGGCGTGCTGCCCAAGCACGTCTCCCTGCTCTCCGCTCTCAAGATTGGTGGTCTGCGCTACAAGCTGGCTGGCGGCAAGGAGGAACACGTGTTCATTTCCGGCGGTTTCGCCGACGTGAACAACGACGTGCTCACCGTGCTGGCCGAGTCTGCCGAAATGGCGCAGGATATCGACACAGCAAGAGCCATGGCCGCCAAAGAACGCGCCGAACAGCGCATTGCCAGCCATGACGAGCAGATTGATTCGGTTCGCGCTGAAGCCGCATTGCACAGGGCTTTGATCCGCCTGCAACTGGCACAGTTCCGCTAGAGCATTTAACACTTGAAATGCTCGCGTACGGCAGGCAAAAGCCCGCCTACTCGCATTTCGTGGCAAGGATTTTCAGAAAAATCCTTGCAGAGCATTTAACTCATTTCATTCGTAAACTGCTCTAGACCGTTTTTGTTCAGATCTGACAGGCCGTGCGGCGTTTTACGCTGTACGGCCTTTTTTGTTTTTTGGGGAAACGCTGATGTATTCCGTTTGGCGGCGTTGCTTCACTGTTGCTTCACTTTTTTTGAAACAGTCGAGGACGGAAGAGTCCACTCCTGTTTCAAAAAAAGATCGCGCCTTGCCAAACGAAATAACTGCGCGTTTCCAAGAGGCTCTTTAATCAGTGCTCCATTCGAACATATCTCCGCTGAAACGCCTCATATTTCAAATCCCCACTCTGTCGAAAGGCCATTTTTATCGAATCAACACAATGTTGCTGTGCGCCGCACACTCACGCGCTGGACGGGTAACACTTCCATTCGCCTGCACATAACTGCGCAAGGCTGCAAAAAGGCTGAAATCCACCGCACAAGCCCCTGCCCTGCCCCGGTGAAACCGCTGGCCTTTGCATGGACTTCGTGACAAATCTTGGCTATACAGATCAGCTACGCAACCAGACTTTACGCAGGAAAAAATATGGTCAAGCAGGAAAATATACGCAATTTTTGCATCATCGCCCATATCGATCACGGCAAGTCCACCCTGGCCGACCGCATTCTTGAACTGACCAAGGTGGTCAGCCAACGTGAAGCGCGCCAGCAGTATCTGGACAGAATGGATCTGGAGCGCGAGCGCGGCATCACCATCAAGGCCCAGACCGTGCGCCTGCCCTACTTTGCCGCCGACGGTCAGGAATATGAGCTCAACCTCATCGACACGCCCGGCCACGTGGACTTCAACTACGAAGTATCACGCTCCCTGGCCGCCTGCGAAGGCGCGCTGCTGGTGGTTGACGCAACCCAGGGCGTGGAAGCGCAGACCCTGGCCAACGTATATCTTGCCCTTGACCACAACCATGAAGTGTTGCCTGTTCTCAACAAGATAGACCTGCCCAGCGCAGAGGTCGAGCGCGTCAAGGCCGATATTGAAGAAAGCATCGGCCTCGACTGCTCCCAGGCGCTGTCCGTATCCGCCAAGACGGGCATGGGCGTTGACGCCGTGCTTGAAGCCATCGTCAATCACCTGCCCGCGCCCAGGGGCGACAGGGCCGCCCCCCTCAAGGCGCTTATTTTCGACTCCTGGTACGACAGTTACCAGGGGGTCGTGGTGCTTTTTCGCGTTATGGACGGCGTCATCCGCAAGGGCGAAACCGTGCGCCTCATGAGCACGGGCAAGGACTATGAAGTGCTGCGCCTGGGCGTCTTTTCGCCCGAAGCCGCTGACGTCAAGGAACTGCTGGCCGGCGAAGTGGGTTTTCTCTGCGGTTCCATCAAGGAACTGGGCGACGCCCGCGTGGGCGACACCATCACCCACGCCGACCGCCCTGCCACAAGCCCCGTGCCCGGCTTCAAGGAAGTGAAGCCCATGGTTTTCTGCGGGCTCTACCCCACAGAATCCGAGGACTACGAAAACCTCAAGGCCGCCCTTGAAAAGCTGCAACTCAACGACGCGGCCTTTTCCTATGAGCCTGAAACGTCACAGGCCCTGGGCTTCGGTTTTCGCTGCGGCTTTCTTGGCCTGCTGCATATGGAAATCATTCAGGAACGGCTGGAGCGGGAGTTTGAGGTCGGCCTCATCGCCACCGCGCCGTCAGTGGTGTACAAGGTCGACACCAATGACGGCAAAACGCTGGAAATCGACAACCCCAGCCATCTGCCCGATCCTACCAAGATCCACACCCTGTACGAGCCCTACGTCAACATGGACATCCATGTGCCCAACGAATACGTGGGCAACGTCATGAAGCTCTGCGAAGAAAAGCGCGGTACCCAGAAAAACCTGCACTACCTCGCTTCCAACCGCGTGGTGGTCACCTACGAACTGCCCTTTGCCGAAATCGTGTACGACTTCTTTGACAGGCTCAAGTCCGCCACACGCGGCTATGCCTCCATGGACTATCATCCCCTGGACTACCGGGCCTCCGACCTCGTGCGCCTCGACATCATGCTCAATGGCGAAACCGTTGACGCCCTGGCTGTCATCGTACACCGCGACCGCGCCTACACCTACGGACGCGGCCTGGCCCTCAAGCTCAAACGCAGCATCCCGCGCCAGCTCTTCCAGGTCGCCATTCAGGCCGCCATCGGACAGAAAATCATCGCCCGCGAAACCGTCTCCGCCTTCCGCAAGGACGTTACCGCCAAATGCTACGGCGGCGACATCACCCGTAAGCGTAAGCTGCTTGAAAAGCAGAAAGAAGGCAAACGCCGCATGAAACGCATGGGCAACGTGGAACTGCCGCAGGAGGCATTTCTGGCCGCGCTCAAGGTGGGCGACGACTAGGGCTGAGAAGGTTGAATGGGTTGAGTGGGTTGAGTGGGTTGAAGTTTTTTTGTGGGGGGTGAGAGAGTTTGTGGGGGAGGGACCCTTTTGAAAAAGGGTCTCCTCCCCCACGCCCCCTCCCCCTAAAACTTTTAGTATAGTTACGAATAGTTCGGAGTTTTTTTACTCCGAAACGGGCAACTCGGCGAAGCGCTTGCCATGCGCCACACCATCGCAAATTTCGTCTTTGTAAGCGCTAAAGCCAAACGCCAAAACCGGGGAAGAATCCGCATAACGATTCTTCCCCGGTTTTTCTTGTCTGTATGTTGGGGTGCAGCCTGCATGTCGGGAGCCTGCACACGGGAGCCCGCTCACAAGAGCCCGCACACAAGAGCCCCAGGTCTTTAAGGCCAAAAACCCGCTATATCCAGATGCGCATATGCTTCATCCGCTCGTCGCTCACGCCCATACGCCGCATGCACATGTCAAAATAGGCCCGCCAGGGAAAGTAGCTCGTGTCACCCCGCCATTCCGGATTCATCTCTGTCGCCTCCCTTTTGCACTGTCGGTAGGCTTCAAGGTCTTGCTGTTCTTCAAATGTCAGGGGCCGATATTCGCGTGGCGCGCACGCGCCAAGGCTGAGGGCAAGGGCAAGACACAGGGCCATTGCTGGCAAAAATCGCCCGACCTTCGCTTTTTCCACCATAACAGGGCCGTTTTCTTTCCCGGCCCGTCCTGGCCGCATCCTGAGCCACAAGGCCATTGCTGTCTTCTTCATAATTTCCTCCGCCGACACCGCTCCTCACTATGCCTTTTGCGCCCGCACACACTCCCTTATGGAGAGTTCAGTCTGGCGCGGCTGTGAACAAGAAGCGACAAACAGCCTGTAGGATTGGAGCATCAAGGCCACAATAAAAGTTTTAGGGGGAGGGGGTGTGGGGGAGGAGACCCTTTTTCAAAAGGGTCCCTCCCCCACAAAACTTCAAGTCGCCATCGACGTGACCAACCACGCCCCTCACCCACAAAGCATTTCAAAATACCTACTCTCCAACCTTCCTCTTTTTCTTTATAATGCACAAGGCCGCGCCCTTTGGGGGCGCGGCCTTGTTTCAACCATTTTGCAGCAGCCTTAATAGGCGTGGTCGTCGTCCAGATCCTTGGGCAGCACCGGCTCGGAGAACAGCCGGTACATCCAGAACTGATACAGAAGCACGATGGGCACCATGACCAGGGCCACCCCAAGCATGATCTTGAGCGTCAGCTGGCTTGAAGCGCCGTTAAAGGCCGTCACGGTGGCGGCAGGATCAATGGAAGAGATGATCATGCCGGGGAACATGCCCACAACGCCGAAGAAGGTGACGCCCAGGATGAACAGGCCGCTGAAGGCCCAGGCGCACCAGAGCTTGCCCGCGCGCAGCATGATGCGCGCGCCCACAAGTCCTGCCAGGGCCAGCAGGGGCAGCACCAGCAGAATGGGCATGGCCAGGTAGTTATCAAACAGCTTGGTATAAAAAGCCGAGAGAATAAGAAAGGCCACCAGCAGCACCAGCATGATGGGCCACATAAAGCTGGCCGTGGCTACCGCGCGGGTTTGCAGGTCGCCGCGGCTCTTGATGGCCAGCCACAGCGAGCCGTGCAGCACGAACATGCAGAGAAAGAACACGCCGCCAGCCAGCCCGTACACATTGAGCAGGGCAAGCAGGTTGCCGTGATAGACGCCCTGGGCGTCCACGGGAATACCCATAAAAAGGTTGGCAAAGGCCACGCCCAGCAGGATGCAGGGCACCAGGTTGGACACAAAGTGTACGCAGTCCCACAGGCTACGCCAGGCATCGTGCTCGACCTTGCTGCGGAACTCAAAGGATACCGCCCGGAAGATCAGGGCGAAAAGCAACATCAGCAAAGGCGCGTACAACGCGCTGAACATGACTGCATAGGCCTTGGGAAAAGCCGCGAAGGTAACGCCGCCAGCGGCGATAAGCCACACTTCGTTGCCGTCCCAGAACGGCCCGGCGGCATTGTACATGATGCGGCGTTCCGACTCGTTTTTGCCCAGAAAAGGCAAAAGCGTGCCCATACCAAGGTCAAAGCCGTCCAGAATGAAGTACACGGCCCACAGCAATGCCCACAGCACAAACCAGATGGTTTCCAGCATGGCTACACCTCCTGGGCGTCCGGGCCCTTGATGGCAAATTTGCGCAACAAATAGATGTCCAGGATGCCGAGCAGCGAGTACACGCCGATAAAGGCGATCAGCGAGATAAGCACGTTATCGGCCGGAACCGGCGAAACGGCATCCGTTGTACGCATGAGATTATAGACTATCCAGGGCTGACGGCCAATCTCCGTCACGGCCCAGCCCACCATCAGGCCGATGTAGGGCAGCGGAATATTGAGCACAAGCAGCTTGAGAAGCAGGCTGTTGGGCGCATCCTTTTTGCGTTGCAAAAAGGCCCAGAAGGAAAGCGCCAGGAATATGCCGCCAAGGGCGACCATGGTGCGGAAGGTAAGGAAGGTCGGCAGCACAGGGGGCCTGTCTTCCTTGGCAAAGGCCTTGAGGCCCTTGACTTCGGCATTCACGTCGTCAAAGGCGATCCAGCTCAGCAGGCCGGGAATGCCGATGGCCTGCACGGTATTGGTTTCATTTTCGGCGTCAGGCCATACCAGCAGGTAGAAGGGCACGTTGGTATGTGTTTCCCAGTGCGCTTCCATCGCCGCCAGCTTGGCGGGCTGATACTTGGCCACGGTCTTGCCCTGCTGGTCGCCCGAAAGGGCCAGCAGCAGCGCGAAAATCAGGGTAAAGGGCGCCACCATCTTGAACGCGCGGCGGAAAAAGTCGGTATTGCTGCCGCGCAACAAGTGCCAGGAAGAAACGCCAAGCACAAAAAAGCCGCCAAGTACCCACGAAGCAAGTATCGTATGCGCGAACATGCCCCAGCCATAGGGGTTGGTGACGACCTCGTAAAAGTTCGCCAGTTCCGCGCGCTTTGTGACTTCATTGATGTAGTAGCCCACGGGATTCTGCATGAATCCGTTGGCAAGGATGATCCACAGGGCGGAAAGGTTGCCCGCGAGGGCAACCAGCCAGATGCAGGCCAGATGCAGCTTCTTGCCCACGCGGTTCCAGCCGAAGTGCCACACCGCAAGAAACGTGGATTCAAGAAAAAAGGCCACCGTGGCCTCAATAGCAAGGAGCGAACCAAAAATGTCGCCCACGTATTCCGAATATCGTGACCAGTTGGTGCCGAACTGGAATTCCAGCGTGATACCGGTCACCACACCCAGGGTAAAGTTTATGACAAACAGCTTGCCCCAGAATTTCGCCTGTTTTTTCCAGAATTCGTCCCCGGTACGTACATAACGGGTCTCCATCAGGGCAATGATTACCGAGAGGCCCAGCGTGAGGGGCACGAAAATAAAGTGAAAAAACACGGCCACAGCAAATTGCAGACGCGAAAGCATTACAACGTCCATTAGGCCCTCCTTATATATCCTATTTGTGCTTACTCTTTTCGCTCATTGATGGCAAGTGATTATGAATATCGATATCACCTTATTTCCTTGCGTGGCGCTGGTTTAAATACCTCGTCCCCATGACGAAAATGCCCTCGCCGTAAACCGTGAACCCATTTTTTTTCACAACAATGCCCTTGCAGCTCTTGAAAAAACTGGAAGCTGCATTACCTCTAAAGATATCACTTTTCAGGAGGTTTGTCATGGCAGAGGCTGGTAAAAAACCCCGCCAATTCCGTGCAGAGGTGCGTAAGGTTTTACACATCCTGACCAACTCTCTGTATACCAATCGTGAGATTTTCTTGCGTGAACTCATTTCCAACGCCTCGGACGCGCTGGACAAGCTGCGCTTTCGCGTCAATCGCGGCGAAAGCCCCAAGCTGCCCGACCTGCCGCTGGAGATACGCATAACCCTTGATAAGGACGCCAAAACCCTCACCATCGCCGATACCGGCCTTGGCATGACGGCAGAGGAATTGTCCGAAAACCTGGGCACCATAGCCAAATCCGGTTCCGAGCAGTTTCTGGCCGACATCGCGGCCGAAAACGCCGCCAAGGCCAAATCCGGCAACGGGCGCGGCGACGAAACCGATGACGGCGAAGAAGCCGTGGCTGATGCCGCCAACATTATCGGCCGCTTTGGCGTGGGCTTTTATTCCATCTTTATGGTGGCCAACAAGGTTGCCGTCACCTCACGCCCAGCTTTTGGCGATGACAACGCGGCCCACACCTGGACCAGCGACGGTCTTGGCACCTACACCGTGACCCAGTCCGACGAGGCCGAACCTGCGCGCGGTACGGTCATCAAGGCATGGCTCAAGGACGACGCCGTGGAATTTCTTGAAAAATTCCGCGTGGAGTCGGCCATTCGCAAGCATTCTGCCTTTGTGCCTTTTCCCGTTTTTGTGGACAACGAGCAGGCCAATACCCAGCCTGCCCTGTGGCGTGAACCCAAGTTTTCCATCACCAGGGAGCAGTACGCGGCCTTTTACAAGGCCCTTACCTACGACAGCGCTGACCCGCTGGACGAACTGCACTTTTCGGTGGACGCCCCGGTGCAGTTCAACGCCCTGCTCTTCATCCCCGACAGCGCACAGGATTTCTTCGGCTCCGACCGGGACTTCTGGGGGCTTGATCTCTACGCCCGCCGCGTGCTTATCCAGCACCGCAACAAGGAGCTGATCCCCGAATACCTGGCCTTTCTCAAGGGCGTGGTGGATACCGAAGACCTGCCCCTGAACATTTCGCGCGAAACCCTTCAGGAAAACGTGGTTCTGCGCAAGATCAGCCAGGTTATCGTCAAGCAGACCCTCAACCACCTTGAAAAACTCGCCCGCGACGATGCCGAAAAATACAGCGCCTTCTGGCGGCTGCACGGCAAGGTCTTCAAACTGGGCTATCATGATTTTGCCAACCGCGAGCGCGTCACCACCCTGCTGCGCTTCAACTCCTCCACCCTGGCCGACGCCGAGGCTCTGACCAGCCTTGACGGCTATATGGAACGCGCCCCCGAGGGCCAGAAGACGTTCTGGTTTGTGGCCGCGCCCAACCGCGAGGCCGCCCGCCTGAACCCGCACATGGAGCGCTTCCGCCAGAAGGGCATTGAAGTTCTTTACCTTTTTGAACCCATTGACGAATTCGTCATGGACGGCCTTGGCCGCTACAAGGAATGGGAATTCAAGTCCGTGGAGGCCGCCTCCGACGACGCCCTCAAGGACTTTGCCGACAAGGAAGAGCCCGCCCGCGAAGCCGTTGCCCCCCTTTCGGGCGAGGACTCCACCAGCTTTGAGGGCCTGCTGGCCAGAATGAAGGAAGTTCTTGGCGACAAGGTTACGGACGTGCGTGTTTCGCACCGTCTGGCCGACAGCCCAGCCGTGCTCGTTTCGCCTGACGGCGGCATGTCCTCGTCTATGGAAAAGCTGCTCAAGGTCATGCAAAAGGACGATTCCCTGCCGGTCAAGGTGCTGGAAGTCAACCGCGACCATCCCCTGCTCCGCAACATGCTGCGCATGTTCAAGGCTGACAGGGACGACAAGACCCTGGCCGAAATGACGCAGGGCCTCTTTGACGCCAGCCTGCTGCTGGACGGCTACCTCAAGGACCCGCAGGCCCTCGCCGCCCGTACCAACAAGCTGCTTGAAGAAGCTGCCGCTTGGTACACCGAGGTTCGCAAAATATAAGGAAACGCTGATTTATTCCGTTTGGCGGCGTTGCTTCACTTTTTTTGAAACAGTCGAGGACAGAAGAGTCCACTCCTGCTTCAAAAAAAGATCGCGCCTTGCCAAACGAAATAACTGCGCGTTTCCAGGAGGCTCTTTAATCAGTGCTTCCTTAGAGTAGTTTCACGTTAAAATGCTTTGTGGGGGAGGGACCCTTTTGCAAAAGGGTCCCCTCCCCCACACCCCCACCCCCTAAAACTTTTATTATAGTTTTGAGGGGTTGAAAGGGTTTTCTGATCTGGGACGGGACGTTGGAGAGAGGCTCTACCAGGCATCCCCGCCCAAGGTTTCGCCATGCGATTTCGCACCATACCCCACGCCAAAATACGGAAAGCCGGGATTGCCCCCGGCTTTCCGTATTTTTATGACTCATGCGGCTATGACCAATTAATGCACAGAGCGCGATCAGTCGTCACGGGCGCGACACCCAGGCGACCTCGCAACACGGGCGAAACTCCCGGTCTGCGCCACAGCGCCGCCGCCACAACGCCCCGGCAGCATCTCGGAGCCGCGGGCACCGTAAAGCGCGGGCCTACAAAATGCGCACGCCGTCTTCTTCTACCAGCACAGTATATTCCCAGCGCACCCCGCCCCACTGGTTGTAGTAGAGGCCAGGCTCCACCGTGACCACCATGCCCGGCTCAAGCACGCCTTCCGAACGCGGCGAGAGGCTGGGGGCCTCGTGGGTTTCAAGCCCCACGCCGTGCCCCAGGCCGTGGGTGAACGCCTCTGCCGTTCCGGCCTTTTCAAACACCGCACGGGCATAGCCATAGGCGTCACGCATGGGCTGGCCGGGGCGCATGGATTCAATGGCGGCGGTCTGCGCCTGGCGCACAAGATCATAGGTGCGGCGGAATTCGTCCGTGGGCTGTTCGCCCACCCAGAAGGTGCGGGTCTGGTCAGAGCAATAGCTGTCCACGCGGCAACCCACGTCAATGAGCACAGGGCAGTTGTCCGTGATGACGTCCTCGCCGGGTATGGCGTGGGGCAGGGCCGCATTTTTTCCCACAGCCACAATATTGGCAAAAGCCAGTTCCGAAGCGCCATTTTCGCGGAAAAAGCGTTCAATGAGCCAACTGACCTGGGTCTCTGTGCGGCTCGGCTCCAACTGGCTTTCCACCCATTGCAGCATCTTGTGGTTGAGAGCGAAAGACTTTTCCAGAGCCGCCACTTCACAAGGCTCCTTGATGCGGCGCAAATGCTCCACAAGGCCGTCCGCAGCTTCGCAGTAGAGGCCCGGCCCGGCCTGGCGCAGGTCGCGGGCAAAGGCCAGGCTCATGCCCTGCGCCTCCACGCCGATGCGCCCGCCGCAGCGCCGCAGCAGTCCGTAAATATCCCGTGCCGCGTAGCCGCCGTAAATAAAAATACGTTCCGCATCCCACAGGCGGGCGGCGGCGTCCAGATAGCGCGCGTCCGTGGCGAGCCAGTCGCGCCCGTCGGCGGTGATGACCAGCCTGCCGGCGCTTTCATTATACTGCGGATCGTGCAGTTCAAAACCCGAAAGATAAAAACGGTTGGCAGCCTGGCTGACAAGCAGCGCATCCAGACCGCGAGCCCGCATGGCCTGACGCAATTTTTCGCGACGGTTGGCATACATATGGTTCATGACGGTTCTCCTGCCTTTAGTGTAGCGCGTGTGCGGCGGGCTGAAAAGTTGAAAATACCGTGCATTGTACGCAGCTTGCGCCACCACGTCAGCGCCGGGGCGGACAGGCGGACGGGCGGGCAGAGGGGCAGGCCGCCCGGAGACTCCATAAATGCCCTGCCCGCAGACCACGTTACAGTTGTGGGCCACTAAAATGCATACAAAAAAAGAGTATTTAATTATCCACTTATCTTGATCCCCCCGGTTGACCACCTGACCAAGTGCGTCTATACTTTTTCGCATGTCGCAATCTACTTCATGCGAGCTGAGTGTTCTGGACCTCGTCCCCTTTGGGCAGACCGGCAACGAAAGCCGCTTCTTCGCACTGCGCCTTACCCGCCCTGAATGGACCAAGTGGCGGCCCGGCCAGTTTGTCATGATCCGCCCCCAGTCTTTCGGCCTTGAAATTCCCTGGGCGCGGCCCCTTGGCATATGCCACATGACGGCCCGGCACATGATCTGCTTCTTTCAGGTCGTGGGCAAGGGCACTCGCCGCATGTCCGAACTGCGCCCCGGTGAAAAGGTTCGCGTATGGGGGCCTCTGGGCAACGGGTTTGTCATTGAACCCGACACTCCTACCCTGCTTCTGGCAGGGGGCATGGGCATTGTCCCCTTTGTGGGCTATGTGAGCGAGCACCCCAAGCCCTGGAACGTCAGCATGCTTTTCGGCCACCGCGAGCCCATCAGCTGCTATCCCGTGGACAGCATCAATGAGCATGTGCCGCTGGACAGCCTGCGTGAAACCGTGCCCGGCGACCTGGACAACTTCATATATTCCATTCAGGATCGCATGTCCGAGTTTGCCGAACAAAAGGGACTGGTACTGGCCTGCGGGCCCACGCCCTTTATGCAGACAGTGCAAAAATTTGCCGCCGAACTTGGCGTGCGTTGTCAGCTATCGCTTGAAAACCGCATGGCCTGCGGCGTGGGCGCCTGCCTCGGCTGCGTGAGCAAAACCACGGAAAACTGGCCCGTGCCCGCCAAACGCGGCGGCCAGGTGCAGGTGTGCAACCACGGCCCCGTATTCTGGTCGGATCAGATTGAACTGTGATGCGGCATTACGGTAACACGCCCGCCTGAGGCGCGGCCTTACTTCACGCTTTTTGCAGCGCGGGCTTTACAAAAATTCGCGCAGAGCCGATAACCAGCGTCGCTGCTTGCCTGCTCTGCCCTCAAGGGCCCTGGCGGATACAAAGACCTGTTCCTTGACCCGCAAGACAAACTGCGCCTCAAGCGTATTTTTCGCATTGCCGTCAGGGCATGCCCCTTGCGAGGCAGCAAGGCAAACGCGGCCGCAAGGTTGAAAGCCGGGGCAAAACCCGGCACTGAACGGCCTGCCGCCCGGCGGAGCAGCGCCGCCACAGAGTGCGGCAGCGGCAAAAAGCAAACAACGCCCGTGAAGGCTCACCCGAGACGGGCATACAACCCCTCACCGCCCCCGCGCAAAACTTTGCGCTAAGGCGGGTCTGCGCGGTTACTGGAGAACGCGGCATGGATCTTTCCGTCACACTGAACGGCCAGACGCACGATCTGTCCCTCAAAAATCCCATACTTACGGCCTCCGGAACCTTTGGCTACGGCCTGGAGTTCGCCACCTACGGCGATCTTGCCAGCCTTGGCGGCATGGTGGTCAAGGGGCTTTCCCTCCAGGCCCGCGAAGGCAACCCCACCCCCCGCATTGTGGAAACCACGGCGGGCATGCTCAATGCCGTGGGTTTGCAGAATGACGGAGTCGATGTCTTCTGCTCAAAAAAACTCCCTGAGCTGCCCTGGCAGGAAACTCCCGTTATCGCAAATATTTATGCAGGATCTGTTGAAGACTTCGGCCTGCTGGCCGCCCGCCTCAATGATGAGGAAGGCGTGGCCGCGCTTGAGGTCAACGTGTCCTGCCCCAATGTGCGCGAAGGCGGCATAGCCTTTGGCCAGGATCCCCGCATGCTGGCGCAGGTGACTACCGCCGTGCGCAGCGCCGCCCCTGACAAGCACGTCATGGTCAAGCTTTCGCCCAATGTCACCGACATCACCGTCATGGCCCGCGCTGCGGAAGAAGCCGGCGCGGACAGCATATCCTGCATCAACACGCTTCTGGGCATGGCCGTTGACCTGCAACGGCGCCGCCCGTCCCTGGCCAATGTGGTCGGCGGCCTTTCCGGCCCTGCCATCAAGCCCGTGGCCCTGCGCTGCGTATGGCAGGTCGCCAGCGCGGTAAAGATTCCCGTGGTGGGCGTGGGCGGCATCTCGTGCGTCGAGGACGCGCTGGAATTCATTTTGGTGGGCGCGCACGCCGTTCAGGTGGGCACCGCCAGCTTCATGCGGCCGGACTGCGCCTTTGATCTGGTGAAGCAGCTTCCCGCCGCCTGCGAACGTCTGGGCGTTTCTTCGCTGGCCGAGCTGCGCGGCAGCTTGCAACTGGGCTGATATATGGCGCTTACCATCACCGCCGTCCGCTCTGAAGCGGAGTTCGCCCAGTTTCTTGACCTGCCCTGGGGCATCTATGCCCAAAGTCCTTTGTGGACGCCGCCCATCAAGAGCCAGGAGCGCGAACTGCTCACCCCTGGCGAGCATCCCTTCTGGGAAAGCGCCCGGCGGGAGCTTTTTCTCGCTGCGCGTGACGGGCGGCTCGTGGGCCGCATCGCCGCCATTGTGGATGAAAAGTACAATGCCTACGCGGGTGAAACCTGCGGGGCTTTTGGTTTTTTTGAATGCGAAGATGACAGGGAAGCCGCCCATGCCCTGCTGGACGTCGCCAGAGACTGGCTGTCCGGCCAGGGCATGAGCTTCATGCGCGGGCCGCTGAACCCCTCCACAAACTATACCTGCGGCCTGCTGGTGGACGGCTTTGAGCTTGCGCCCACCATCATGATGCCCTGGAACCCGCCGTACTACCCCGTACTGCTGGAAAGCTGGCATCTGCGCAAGGAACAGGATCTCTTCGCCTATCTTCTTGAAAGAAGCCGCTTCAACCCGCCGGAATGGCTCCATGACGAAGTGGCCCGCCTCAAGGCCGAGGCCCATTTCACCTGCCGCACTTCCAGCAAGGCCACCCTGACCGAAGACATCCGCGACATGCTGGCCCTGTACAAGGTCTCGTGGGCGGACAACTGGGGCTTCTCTCCCCTTTCGGACGGCGAGGCCGAGCAGCACGTCAAGGAACTGAAGAGCGTGCTGGATCCGGAATTTTTCGTCCTCTTTTACCACAACGGCGAACCGGCCGCCGGTATGGTGGCCCTGCCCGACATGGCCCCGCTGCTCCGCAGGCTCAACGGCAAGCTCGGCCTGTCCGCCCTGTGGCACTGGTGGCGCGCCCGGGCCGAGATACGCGGCGGCTACCGCACCATTCTTTTTGGCATCCGCGAGGAATTCAGGCTCATGGGCCTGCCCCTGCTGCTGCTGGACTTCATGCTGGAAAAAGCCCGGCTGCGGCCGGACTTTCAGTGGGTGGAAGGCTCGTGGGTGCTTGAGGACAACGTGGCCATCAACGACCTTCTTGAAGATTTTTCGGGCCGCCTCACCAAGCGCTACCGCATCTACCGCAGGGAGATCGAGGCATGATCACGGCGGATTGCGGCGCAGACATGACACAGGCTGGCCCTGCTCGCCCTGAAGGCTCCAGTGGGGCGGATTTTGCCGCCACCGGGCATCTTGCGGACGTGCGGGTGCTGCTTACGGGCGGCACAGGCTTTGTGGGCCGCCATCTGCTGCCGCAACTGCTGCAGGCAGGCGCGCGCGTCACCTGCCTCACGCGGGCAAGCTCGCACACGGCGGGCCTTCCTGAAGGCGTGGCCGTGGTCCAGGCCGATCTTGGCACCGGGCGCGGTCTGACCGAAGCCCTTGAGGGGCAGGATGTGGTCATCCACATGGCCGCCCTTCTTTTCGGGCTGGGCTGGCAGGACTACCTGCGCGCCAACGCCCGCGCCGCCGCGTGTCTGGCCGAGGCCATACGTCAGGCCGACGACAACGCCGCAAAACGCGGCCAGCCGGGCATGCAAAGATTTGTGCTGGTGTCCAGCCAGGCGGCCACCGGCCCCTGCGGCACGGCCCCCGGCGTGGACGACCATGCTTTGCCCGCGCCCGTATCGGCCTACGGCTGGTCAAAAGCGCTGAGCGAACAAATTCTGGGCCGCGCCCTTGGCGACCGCATGGTCACCTTGCGCCCGCCCATCATTTACGGTTCAGGCGACAAGGGCCTTTTGCCCGTCTTCAAGGGTGTCATGCGCGGCGTGGCCGTGAGTCCCGGCTTTGGGCGGGAATTTCCCGTCAGCGCCGTACACGCGCGCGACATGGGCCAGGCCGTCATCTGCGCGTGCAGGCCCGACGCCCGGGGCGTCTACCATCTCAATGACGGGCAGGCGCACAATATGAGCGATTTTTGCCGCGCCATGGGGCAGGCCGTGGACAAGGCACTGAAGCGCCGCAAGCACGCGGTGCATGTCATCCACATGCCCCTGCCCATCATGGCGCTCACGGCAGGGCTTTCATCCGCCTTCGGCATTGCTGCCGACGCCCTGCTGGGCAGGCTGCCCGCCTCTTTCGGCGGCCATCTGCGCCGCGCCCCCAACTGGAATCTGGACAAATACCGCGAAGCCCGGCAAGCTGGCTGGCTGAGCGATGGCAGCCGTATTCGGCGAGAACTTGGCTTCACCCCCTGCATGAGCCTTGAGGCTGGCATGGCTGAAGCAGTGGAAGGCTACCGCCGTGAGGGCTGGTTGTGAAAATAACGATTCAGGAACTTTCAAAATCTTTTGGCGGACGGGACATCTTCAGCAATTTTTCGCTGGAGGTGGATTCCGGTGTGCGCCTGTGCGTCTGTGGCCCCAACGGTACGGGCAAGTCCACCTTTTTGCGGCTGCTGGCCGGGGTGGACTCCGCTGACGGCGGGCGCGTCATTTTGCCGCGCGGCTGTCGCATGGGCTATGTGGAACAGGAGCTTTCAGAAGAGGCGCTCAATACGCCGCTGCTCACCTACGTTCTGGACGTGCTGCACGACTGGAGCGACTTCTGGACGCAATGGGAAGAAGCCGCCGCCGACAAGGACGAATCCCGCCTTACCGAACTCATGCACCGCCAGAGCGAGCTTGAATCGCTCTACGGATACAATCCCGAGCACAGGGCCAAGGCCGTGCTTTCGGGTCTGGGGTTTGCTGAGCACAAGTGGGGCCGCACCCTGCGCGAACTCTCCGGCGGCTGGCGCGAACGCGCCAAGCTTGCCCGCGTGCTCACCGCAGGGGCCGACGTGCTCCTGCTGGACGAACCCACCAACCACCTGGACATGGAAGCCGTGGAATGGCTGGAGTCCTTTTTGCTGGACTTCAAGGGCGCGCTGGTATTCGTGGCCCACGACCGCCGTTTTATGGACACGGTGGGCACGCACGTGCTCTATCTGGGCCTCGCCCGCCCCGTGTTCCGCAAAGCCACCTACACCCAGTTTCTGACCCTGCAGGACGAATACAACGCCCAGCGCGAGCGTGAAGCCCGCGCCCTCAGGGAAGACCTTGATAAAAAAATGGCCTTTGTGGAGCGCTTTCGCGCCAAGGCCACCAAGGCCCGGCAGGCTGGCTCGCGTCAGAAGATGGCGAAAAAGCTTGAAAAAGAGCTTGAAGACTACAGACCGGAACCCAAGCGCAAAGAGCTGAACTTTTCCTGGCCCGAAGCGCCGCACTCCGAAAAAATCGTTCTGGCGGCCGCTGATCTGGATTTTCATTTCGGCGACGGCAAAGTCATGTGGCCGCCCCTGACCTTTACCCTGTACCGTGGGCAGCGTGTTGCCCTGGTTGGCCACAACGGCTGCGGCAAATCCACCTTGCTCAAACTGCTGGCGGGCACGCTGGAACGCTGCGGCGGCAATCTGGCCACTGCCACGCAACTGCGCATGGGCTACTATACCCAGCACCAGATGGAGACCCTGCGCGACGACACGACGGTGCTCAGCGAAATACGCCGTCTGTCCGACCCGCGCACCACTGAAGAAGAGCTCATGAGCGTGCTCGGCCTCTTTCTTCTGGGGCAGGACTATTTTGACAGGCAGGTGGGCGCGCTCTCCGGCGGTGAAAAAAGCCGCCTTGTGCTGGCGAGCCTGTTTCTGAAGCGCTGCAACTTTTTGCTGCTGGACGAACCCACCAACCATCTGGACCTTGAAAGCCGTGAGGCGCTGGTGTCGGCCCTGCAAAAATTCACGGGAACCTTGCTCATGGTCGCCCACGACCGCTGGCTGCTTTCGCAGGTGGGCGCGGAGGCCTGGGAGCTTGACAAAAAGGGCATCACGGTGTTCCCCGACTTTGTGGCCTATGATACGGAACGCCGCGCACGCAACGCTGCTGCGGGCGCGGGCGGCAACGGCCAGGGCGCGCAGGCGCAGGATGCCGCATCAGCCGGTGACGCTGGCCCGGGCCTTTCGCGTGAGGAGCAAAAACGCCTCAAGCGCGAACAGGCCGAAAAACGCAATGCCCTGCACAAGGAACTCAAGCCCCTGCAAAGCAAGTATGACGCCATGGAAAAAGAACTGGCCAAGGTGCTGGACGAGCAGGGAACGGTTGAGGCCCAACTGGCCGACCCGGAAATTTACGCCGATCACGCGCGCTCCTCGGAACTGCTGAAAACCTTTGAGGCGTGCAAAAAGCGCGGCGAAGACCTTTTTGAAGAAATGACAGCTCTTGAGGAGCGCATGGACGCCGTACGCGGCCGGTGGAATACCGAAGACTAGCCATGGCCGGGGAACGGCGTTTTCGCCGTGGGCCGTCGCAAGAGTGCTTCGTACGCCATCGCGTGCGCTTTCGGAAAACCAGCGGATCAGGCCTGCCACTGCAGCCATAACTAGAGCAGTTTACGAATGAAATGAGTTAAATGCTCTGCAAGGATTTTTCTGAAAATCCTTGCCACGAAATGCGAGTAGGCGGGCTTTTGCCTGCCGTACGCGAGCATTTCAAGTGTTAAATGCTCTAGCTGGCAGCGCGGCAGGGTTTTGCCGTGCGTTCTGAAAAAGACTCTGGAGCAGACTACCTTTGAGAATGCCATTCTCAAGGGTTTTTTGACATGTCCGCTTCAGTGTTTATCATAAAAGGCTCACAGCCTTCACGACGGCGCTGCGCACGCGGCCGCCAGAGCAGTTTCAACGTGAAAAAGCTCAGGCGGGCGGGCCAGGGCGTCGCACTACCCGTGGGCATGCCACAACATGGCAGACCTGCGGCGCACTTTTTCAAGAGATTCAGAGGGAAAGATCGGGGATGGAGTACACGCAAACTATTGATGTGGCGGCGGGCATAATCTGGCGCGGCGGGCTTTTTCTTGCCGCCCAACGGCCCACCAACAAGATTATGGAAGGCTACTGGGAGTTTCCCGGCGGCAAGCTTGAGGGCAACGAAAGCCCGGAAGAAGCGCTCAAACGCGAACTGGCCGAAGAACTGGGCATAGGCGTCAGCGAGGCCAGCTACTGGCAGTGTGTTGAGCACCACTACGCGGAGCGGAAGCTCACCGTGCGCCTGTATTTTTTTCACGTTACCGAGTTTGTGGGCGAACCCTGCCCCGTGGAAGGACAGAATCTGCGCTGGGTCAGCCCGGACGAAGCCCCGGACTTGGGCTTTCTGCCCGCCGACGCGAGCGTGCTTGAACAGCTTCTGTCCCTGGGCAAGCTCCACTAGGGGCTGTTTCACTTTGAAATGCCTTGTGGAAAAAGCCCCTTGTCAATGGGCCTTCTTTGCACTTACCCTTACGTATAAAATATATACTTAAATTTCAGTCTGTTGTATGAAATACCCTGACACACAGGGGTATTTCAAAAGCAGCGCTTCCCGGAAAAAAGCTCCCGGCTGCGTATTTTCCCGCTGCGTACGGCGCGGCCAAAAAATCTGCGCGGGCGTGGTAGCCAGCCTTGAACCTCAAGCGCACCCCCCATGCCGAGGCATCATGCTGGACGCAGCGTGCCCCATGTCTCAGGCTTTGGGCCACTGCACCGGGCGTATCTCCGCACTGCTGCGGACGTTCCTTTTATGGCCCAGCGGCCCGGCGGGAATCACAACATCCTGCGCCGCCGCGTCAGCCCCTTCGGTCGCCACCCCGGCAGCCCCTGCCACCATATCGCCCGGCTGTCCGGCCACCTGGCCCAAGGCCCCTTCCGCCAATACAGCCTCGCCAAGGCTGCCAGCACCAGTGCCGACGGCGGGCTTCACATCGGGACGTGCTCCGGGAGCCAGCCCCTGATTGAGAACTTCACGCGTCCGCGCAAAGAGATTGCTCAAAATGGAGTTGGACACCAGCATGCCGCTGCGCGTCAGCCGCAAATAGCCGTTACGTATGCGAATGAGTCCGTTTTCATGCAGGGCCTGCACCAGGCGCTGGTGATCGCGCACAAAGTCCCGCCCTGTCATCTCCCGGTAGGCCTTGACCTGCAACCCGCGTGACGTGCGCAGCCGCAGCATGAGCAGTTCAAGCACGCGCGTCTGCGCATCAAGCACTTCCACTTCCTGCCCGAGGCTTCCGTCGCGGGCGCGCATGTCCCAGGCTCTCTGGCTTGCCGGATTTGTCCAGCGCTGCCCGCCTATGGTCGATGTGGCGGAAGGCCCGAAGCCCAGATAGTCCTCGCCCTCCCAGTAGCCCATATTGTGGCGGCACTGAAAGCCCATGCGGGCGAAATTCGAGATCTCGTAGTGCAGGTAGCCCTGCTGCTCCAGCAGGGCCGCGCCCTCCATAAACATGATGTTCTGGTCGCGCTCCGTGGGCAATACCAGGCGGCCGTCCTCCACATCCAGTTCCAGGGGCGTGCCTGGCTCCACGGTCAGGCCATAGGCCGAGATATGATCCGGGCTCATGCGCATGACGTCCTTGAGGGTTTGCAGCCACTGCCGCACGCTCTGCCCCGGCAGGCCCCACATGAGATCCACGTTGATGTTGGCGCAGCCCGCCTCCCGCGCCAGAAAGGCCGCGTGCAGGCTGTCCTGGGCCTTGTGCGGACGCCCCAGCATGCGCAACATGCTGTCGTCAAGACTCTGAATGCCGATGGAAAGACGGTTGATGCCCGCCTCAAGATACTGGGTCACACGGTGGCCGCCCCGCAGGGATTCGGGGTTGGCCTCAAGCGTCACTTCGGCCTTGTGTGCCAGTTTGAAGTAGCGGCCAAGGCGTTCCATAATGTGCCCGATGACGCGCGGCGGGAGCAGGCTCGGCGTGCCGCCCCCGAAAAATACCGACTCCACCGTGCTGCCGCTCAGACGGTCGCCCCAGTGGGCCATCTCCATAAACAGGGTGTCCACATAGTCGCGCACCAGGGGCGATGACACAGGGTCCACCCCGCGCCCCAGAGGATTGGAAAAAAAGGCGCAGTAACGGCAACGCGTGCTGCAAAAGGGAACGTGGATATATACGAGCATGGTCCTTCCAGTGACAGAAAAATGGCGCGGTCAATGCGGCGGCAAGCCCCTGCGGAATAGTTGCAAATATTATGCCCCACCATGCCCGCACCGCCCGCCCATGGCAAGACCAGCCTTGCCGCCGGAGCGCTGGCAAGGCTGGTCTTTGGCGCGCCCCGGCCAGCCCGGCGCAGGGGTCGCGCGTAGCTTGGGGGGCACCGTATCTCGCAAGGTTCGCCCGGATATTGGGGGATCCGCCTGCGTCTCGCGGGATTCGCCCGCGTCTCGCGGGATTTGCCTACGCCGTACTGAGTTCATCTGCGTCTCGCGGGATTCGCCCGCACTGTAAGGCGCTATGCGGGAAAGCTCGCCAGATGCGGCGCTATCGCCTTGCCGAGCCAGGCTATGGTGCGGCCAAGATGGTTCATGTTTTCCATGCCGTAGCTGTCGTTGAGCACGTCTTTTTCATTGCTGCCATAACCCATGTTCCAGTAGGTCGACCCCGGCACGAGCATGCGCGACATGAGGAACATGTGGTTGATGCTGTCAAAGGCGTGCGTTGCCCCGCCGCGGCCCGCGGCCACCACGGCGGCCCCTATCTTGCCCTGAAACAGGCCGCCGTTGACAAAGGCCACAAATCCGGCGCGGTCAACCAGCGCCTTCATCTCCGCGCTCATGTCGGTAAAATAGCAGGGCGTGCCAAGAATCATGGCGTCCGCCGCAAGCATTTTTTCCAGAACGCCGTTGAGGATGTCGCTGTCAAACACACATCGCTGGTTCTTCTTTTCCGCGCATTTCAGGCAGCCCCGGCAACCCTGGATCTTTTGGCCGCCAATCTGCACAATTTCGGTTTCCCAGCCTGCCTCGATCAGCGGCGACAAAACTTTTTCCAGCAATGTGGCCGTGTTTCCATTCTTTCTCGGACTTCCGTTAAGTGCCAGTACTTTCATGATATTACTCCTTGCAAATCAGATTCTGCCCGGATACTATCCTTTTCATGCAATTTTGTAAGTACTGACAAAAAAGACATGTACTAACAAAAAATATAGTAAAGATAGTTTTACCAAGCCGGAGTTGCCATGCCTGAAGCCTGCCAAACCATAACACTGGGGAACAAGCCGTACCGTTGCGGTTTTGAACTCACTCTTGACCTTATAGGCGGCAAATGGAAGCTCCTTATCATCTATTTTCTGGCGGAACGCCCTGTCCTGCGCTTTGGCGAGCTGCGCCGCTGCCTGCCCGACGTCAGCGAACGCATGCTGGTCAAGCAGCTTCGCGAGCTTGAGCATGACGGCATCATTCATCGGGAAGCCTTCGGAACCGTTCCGCCGCGCGTGGAATACTCACTGACGCCCATAGGCGTTTCGCTTATCCCCATCATGCGCTCCTTGCGCGCCTGGGGTGACGGTTATGACGACAAACTGCAGGACTTGGCGAAAACTCCGGTAAAAAACGCTGTCGCGCCCTAAGCCCGACATGACTGACGCTGCCCTGCGCGCCGCACCTTGGCGTGTGGCCTTTGCGGCTCTGCCCGCTTCTTCTCTTTGCCCGGCGCGCCGCCCTCGCCTTGCCCTTTGCGGCTCTGCCCGGCGTGTGGCCTTTGCGGCCGTGTCCGGCTTCTCGTCATGCCCCCGCGCGCCGCATCCCCGACGAGTGACTTTTGCGGTCGAGCCCGCCCTCTTGCCACTGCCCTGGGGGGCACGTCCCCGGCGCATGGCTTCCGATCGGCATGGCGATCTCCCGTAAGCACGTCAACTCCTGCCGCGCCGCCGTGCTGCGCCCTTGGCAAAAGGGGCCGGGCAGCGTATATTCCCAACCCGGACAGGCCGCCGCACCCATTGCCCAAAGCCTGCCTACCACCGCACGCGTGCGGCACATATGAGGAGAACGCAGCCCATGGATATACGTTTTCAAAATCTTGGCCCGGAACACTGGAAGGGCGAGGTCATGCTGGCCCCTGTCTGCCAGGATGAGGCCCTGACGGAAGTCTGCCCCCAGATCGACAAGGCCGCGCCCTGGCTGGTCATCGCGCCCGCCCTGCGCGACTTCAAGGGCAAGGCCGGCGAGCTTGCCATCCTGCACGGGCACCCCGATCTTTCCGTGCCCCGCGTGCTGGCCGTGGGCCTTGGCCCCAGAGAAAAGGTGGACACCGCAGGCATCCGCAAGGCCATTGCCGCTGCCGTGCAATTGTGCCGCCAGAAGGGCTACGCCTCCATACTGCTGCCCGAACCGGCCCTCGCCCGCCTGCCCGGCGGCCGCGAACGCCTGGTGGAAGAATGCGTGTGCGCCGCCCAACTGGCCCTGTACCGTTTTTCAGCGCTGAAAAAAGCCGACAAGGACGAGCCTGCCGATCCGCAGTGGCTGGCCCTCGGCTTTGACGGCGAAGAAGTGCCCGACGCCTCCCACGCCGCCGCCCGCCGTGGTGAAAACGCGGCCTGGGCCGTGGGCATGGCCCGCGACCTCTCCAGCACCCCGCCCAACCTGCTCTACCCTGAAAAGCTGGCCGAGCGCGCCCAGGAACTGGCCCGCCAGAAGGGCTTTACCTGCACAGTGCTTGACGAGCACGCCCTTGAAAAAGAAGGCATGGGCTGCCTCATGGCCGTGGGCCAGGGTTCGGGCCGTCCGCCCCGCCTTGTCATCATTGAATACGCCCCCAAGGGCCACGAGCAGGACAAGCCCCTGATCCTCGTGGGCAAGGGCATCACTTTTGACACGGGCGGCATCAGCCTCAAGCCCGCGCCCAACATGCACCAGATGAAGGCCGACATGACGGGAGCCGCCACCGTGCTGGCCGCCGTGGCCGCGCTGGCGCAGGAAGAGGCCCCCCGCCGTGTCATCGGCCTTCTGGCCTGCGCCGAAAACATGCCCGGTGGCCGCGCCATGCGCCCCGGTGATGTTGTACGGGCCGCCAACGGCGACACTGTTGAAATCCAGAATACCGATGCCGAAGGCCGCCTTGCCCTGTGCGACGCCCTGGCCTACGCCCAGAAAACCTGGACTCCCGCCGCCATGGTGGACATAGCCACCCTCACGGGAGCCTGCGCTGTGGCCCTTGGCACGCAGGTGGCCGGGCTTTTCAGCGATGATGAAGACCTCAGCGAGCGCATCCGCGCCGCCGGGGGCGCATGCGGCGAAGAATTCTGGCCCCTGCCCCTGTGGAAGCCCTATGCCGAGCAACTGAAAAGCGACGTGGCCGACATCTGCCACATGGGCCCGCGCGAAGGCGGAGCCATCAACGCCGCGCTCTTTTTGCAGCACTTCATTCAGGAAGGGGTACGCTGGGCGCATCTGGACATTGCCGGGGTTGACTGGGCCGCCAAGCCCACGCCCCTGTGCCCCGCCGGGCCTTCGGCCTTTGGCGCACGCACGCTGCTTGAACTGGCCAGGGGAGGCGTTTAGCAATGATGAAGGTGTATCTGATCGGCGCAGGCCCCGGCGACCCAGGCCTGCTTACCCTCAAGGGGCGTGACGCCCTGGCCGCCGCCGACGTGGTGGTCTACGACGCGCTTGCCAATGACAGCCTGCTCAACCACGCCAGCCCCCACGCGGAAAAAATCTATGTGGGCAAGGTGGCGGGCAACCATGCCCTGCCCCAGGATGAAATCAACGCCCTGCTGGTGCGCAAGGCCAAGGAAGACAAGATCGTGGCCCGCCTGAAAGGCGGCGACCCCTATATATTCGGACGCGGCGGCGAAGAGGCCGAAGAACTGGTGGCCGCCGGAGTGCCCTTTGAAGAAGTGCCCGGCATCAGCAGCACCATCGCGGCTCCGGCATATGCGGGCATTCCGCTGACCCACCGCGATTTTGCGTCTTCCGTGACCATCATCACCGGCCACGAAAACCCGGACAAGCCCGGCTCCGTCCACAACTGGCCCGCCCTGGCGGCCAGCGCCTCCACCCTGGTTTTTGTCATGGGCATGAAAAACCTGCCCGACATTGCCCGCAATCTTCTGGACGCGGGCATGGCCCCGGACACTCCGGCCGCCCTCATCTATCGCGGCACGACCCCCCGCCAGCGCAGCCTTGTGTCCACACTGGCCAAACTGCCCGCCGCCGCCATTGAAGCCAAGTTCACCAATCCTTCCGTGATCCTGGTGGGCAAGGTGGCCAGCCTGCACAAGACCCTCAACTGGTTTGAGCAAAAGCCCCTCATGGGCCGCAGCATTGTGGTAACACGCGCCCGCGAACAGGCCAGCGGCCTCGCGGCCAGCCTGACGGAACTGGGGGCCGAGGTTATCCAGTGCCCCACCATTGAAATCAGCCCCATGGCCGACTATGCGGAACTGGACGCCGCCCTCGCCAACCTGGCCGACTACCAGTGGATCATCTTCACCTCGGTCAACGGCGTGCGCCATTTCTGGCAGCGTCTGGCTGCGGCGGGCAAGGACAGCCGCGCCCTGGCCACCTGCAAGGTGGCAGCCATCGGCCCCGCCACCGCCGATGCCCTGACCCAGCACGGCATTGCGCCAGACTTCATCCCCGATCGCTATGTGGCCGAGGGCGTGCTCGACGGCCTTGTGGCCCGCGAAAACGGCAACGTGCGCGGCAAGCGCTTTCTTTTGCCCCGCGCCGCCAAGGCCCGCGAAGTGCTGCCCGACGAACTGCGCAAAGCCGGAGCCGTGGTGGACGTTATCTCCGCCTACCAGACCGTGCCCGCCGCCCACCGCAAAAACGAGGTGATGGAGCGCATCACGGCCGGTACGCTGGACTGCGTGACCTTTGGCTCTTCATCCACTGTGGAGAACTTTCTCTCCCTTATTCCGGCGGATGTGCTCAAGGCCCATCCCGAAGTGCAGCTCGCCGCCATCGGCCCCATTACGGCCGACACGCTCACGGCCAACGGCCTGCTCTGCCACATCCAGCCCGCGGAATACACCATTCCCGCGCTGGTCGCGGCGCTGAAAAAACACTTCGCCAAGGCCTGAGCCGCGCCCGGACTTACTTTGGTGTAGGGGGGAAAGTGTTTTGTGGGGGAGGGACCCTTTTGTAAAAGGGTCTCCTCCCCCACACCCCCTCCCCCTAAAACTTTTATCTTGTTTCAATATGCTGCGGTCAGGCGCGGCGCATCGTCCCAGCCTGCCACCCACCCCCAAAAACCTTTACCGTGTTGCAGTATGCTGCGTGGAGCCTCCTGAACCGAGGCACGAGAAGCCTGGGCTCATAAAGCCAGTAGGCCCGCATAAAGCTCTAATAAAACGGAAACCTCATGCCACTGAATATCGCCATACTTGCCTCGGGCAGCGGCTCCAACGCACAGGCCATGATCGACAAAGCCGCCGCTGGCGTCCTTGACGTGAACATCTGCTGCATCGTCTGCAACCGCCCCGGCGCGGGCGTTATCGAGCGGGCACGCAAGGCCGGCGTCACCTGCGTGGTGCTGGATCACAAGGAGTTTGCCGACCGCGAAAGTTTTGATCTCGCCGTGGTGCAGACCCTTCAGGATCACGGCGCGCAGCTCATCGTGCTGGCCGGGTACATGCGCATGTTGAGCACGGCCTTTCTGGAGGCCTTTGCAGGCCGCGTCATCAATATCCACCCCGCCCTGCTGCCCAGCTTTCCCGGCGTACACGGCGGCAGCGACGCCTGCGAATACGGCGTCAAGATATCCGGCTGCACCGTGCATTTTGTGGAAGAAAAGATGGACAGCGGCCCCGTGATCATTCAGGCCGCCGTGCCCGTGAATCCCGGCGAAGAAGTGGACGACCTCATGCAGCGCATTCACGCCATGGAACACCGCATCTACCCGCAGGCCATCCAGTGGTTCGCCCAGAACCGCATCAACGTGTGGGGCCGCGAAGTGCATGTGGCCCCCGGCACGGCCAGCACCGTGACGCCCGATGGCCCCTGGCTGGTCTGGCCGCCGCTGGAACAGGGATTTTAGCGCTTTATTGGAAGAGTTTTGTGGGGGAGGGACCCTTTTGTAAAATGGTCTCCTCCCCCACACCCCCTCCCCCTAAAACTTTTACCGTTATACCTGCACGATATTTGACGCCTTCCCTTGAAATGGGGGGCACAAGCCGCACATGACACGGTTCATGCGGGTTGCACATGTCTCCCAAAACAATCGTGCAGTGCACCGCTTCATAGCTAAAAGGCACCCCGGCATTGCCGGGGTGCCTTTTTATTTATGCTTTTTTCAAAAGGGCAGGGAATCGCCAGGAGGGGGAATCAGCCCATTTGGGGCAGGTAAACCTTGAAAGAGTGTAGCCCCTGAAAAAGGCCAGCTCTGGCCGCCCCGCTTCAGGCCAGAAACCCCTTTCAACCACGCCAAACCATAATAAGAGTTTTAGGGGGTGGGGGCGTGGGGGAGGAGACCCTTTTGCAAAAGGGTCCCTCCCCCACAAAGCTCTCCCCAATAACCTGCCTTAATTGCAATCCTTCCCGCAGGCTGTGCCACACACGTCCACGATGGCGCGCGCGTCCATATCGGGCGTGATGGGCAGGAGCGCCAGACGGCGGAAGTCGTCGGGCCTGTCCATGTCCAGCCGCAGATCGGGGCGGCGCAGCCAGTCTTCAGCGGGGTCAAAGGTGCCGATGCGAAAATCGGCGGCATTATCCCAGATGTAATTGAGGCAGTGTTCGCGCTGCGAGGGCTGTGTGGCCTTGCGGCCCATATCATCGAGAAGTTCGCGCGAAAGTATCTCGGCCCCGAGGCCATCGGGCCAGAGGTTGTTGCGCGGGATATGGTTGTAGGCGTAATCCCAGTGGCCCTGGCGGTAAAAATCCACCAGCCTGTCCACGGCTCCGCTCCAGATGAGCGGGTTGTCCGCGCACACGCGCACCACAAGACCGGCGTCCGCCAGTTGGGCGGCCTGACAGAAGCGCGCCAGCACGTCGTCTTCCGGGCCTGCCATGCAGGGTATGCCGCGACGGCGCAAATGTTCCAGCAGCACCACATCCAGCGGGGTATCGGGCACTGCCACCATGATGGAATCCAGGCGTTCGCATGCGCCAAGGCGGCGCGTAACCCAGTCGATAACCGGCACATCACGCAGGCAGAGCAGGGATTTCAGGGGCAGGCGGCTGGAGCCCAGCCGGGCCTGAACGATGGCGACAACCTTGCCTTTACTGGACATGAATGCTTCCTTTGGGAACAGATGGGCGTTGAAAATATGTACTCACGCAATGGCCAGAGCAGTGTCAAAGTGAAATAGCGCCAAGTGCCGAAGTGAGCGTGCCTTAAACTTTGAGAATGTACATTCCCAAAGTTTATCTGCTCTAGCGTTCCGTCTCCTGGGGGCGTTCGTTCAGAAGTCCCAGCATGCGCCGCACCACACGGCCCTTGTTGACGGTGAAATCCATGTCGGCCTGCCGTTGCCAGAAGCGTTGGCGGCGCGGATTCTTCAGCATGGCCAGAAAGGTATTGCGTATCCTGCCGTCGCTCACACGATCCATTATGCCCACAAAAGCAAAACCGTGGCGCGGGCGGGCAAAGGTATGACGTGCCTCGCGTTCGTGCGTGGCCAACACAAGGGCGGGCACGCACATGTGGGCCAGTTCGTAGACCGTGCGTCCGGCGGAGCAGATGGCAAGGTCGGCCCCTTCCATCATGCGGCTCATGACATTGGTGGCCCAGGTAAAGGTGACCAGGGGATTGTCGAGCTTTTTGAGGTGCTCTTCCATGGCTTCTTTATGGGCGTATCCCGGCCCGGCCACCAGACGGATGGCAATGCCGTAACCACGGCAGATGGGCTCGATGATGTCCAGCACCCGGCGCGAGCAGTCGTGCTGATCCGTGCCGCCAAAGGTTATGAGCACGGTTTTGACTTCAGGGCGAAAGGGATTGCGCGCCGCGTTCACAAATTCGTCGCGCAGGCAGAAAAATTCCGGCCCGCAGCAAATCCTGTCCGTATTCTTGCCCTCGTACAGGGCGTTGATCACCAGCCGGGCCAGCGACGCGCCGGGGCCCTCGTCCTCAAAGTTCACGCAGCGGACGCCAGCATTGGTGAGGCGCTTCATATAGGCCGTGGTGGTATTGAGGATATCGTTGATCACAAGGTCGGGGCGCAGGGCAAGCACGGTGTCGGCCAGGTCTTCCTGACCCTGACGCACGATCTTGTAATCCCGGCGGGCAATGCTTTCCACCGCCAGCTCGCTTTCGCGCGTGCAGACAAAGCTTACCCTGTGGTTGGAAATCTCGTGCGCCAGCATGAGCGCCCGGAACACGTGCCCCATGCCGATGGCAGGCCAGCCCGCCACCACAAAGACCACATGCCGCCGCTCCAGCAGGCGCTCGCAGATCCACCAGTCCTGATAGCCCTGAATTTCAATGGCCCTGTCATTGAGAAAATAGGGGATGATGCGCCCCCGCCCCGACCCTTTGGGATTTGCAAGGCAGGACAGGCGCAGCATGATGAGCGCGCGGCTTTCGACCACCAGCGTCTTTTCTTCATCCGGGGCGGCGTCATCGTCCAGCAGGCCCTCAAGCCCTTCGCCGTGCATGTTCCAGATGCGCTGCCGCACGCTCTTGACGGTCACAAGGCTGTCTGCATCGGCCTCGCGGTACTTTTTCCAGGCGTGCTCCACATCCACCCAGGTCAGCAGGGGGCAGGACGCGCGCAGGATGATGCAGTGCTCGTACTCTTGCGCCAGTTCGTCCAGCAGCACGCGCATTTCGCTGACAATATCCAGCGAGGTGAAGCGCAGATCCTTGTTGCGGCGAAAGCCCACTCCCGCGCGCTCACAGATGAGGGATATCTCCTGACTGTCGGTGAGCACCACGATGTCTTCGCCGGGCAGAACGCCCCGCGCCGTATTGATGGCCCGCTGCACCAGCGTCACGCCAGCGAGTTTTTTCACCAGCTGGTCGGGTATGACGGCGTTTTTCTTGATGGCGGGGATGACAATACAGCGTTCTTTCACGGTAAACCCTTATTCAGCGGGCCGGTTTGAAAACATGTTCAAGGCGGCGGTTCGTTTGGGATACCCGGATGCTCCAGAGCAATCTCAGAGAGAAAGTGCTCTAAACCGGCGAAGCCGGTTTTTGGAAAGCACGACGTTACCGGGGACGGCTCATGGCGCAAAGGGCCGCCGGGGTGAGCCGCCGGGGTGAGCCGCCGGGGAGAGCTGCCGGGGATGGCACAGCCCCCCCGGCAGCACATTCATATATGATACGACCTGGGACAAAGACCGCCGTCCCAGATCAGATTACCGCTGAAATAATATGTATTTCAACGGTAAAATGCTCTAACGGATTTTTGCCAGCACTTCGCGGGTCGACGCCAGCATGTAGTCAAACTCCTCTTCCGACAGCCAGTGCTGGAAGGGGAAGGAAATCATGCTGTCAAAAAACATGTCGGCATTGGGGCAGCAGGCTTCGCCCATGCCCTGACGCCGGTAGTATTCGTACCTGTCCAGCGGAATATACTGCACAACGCACTTGACGCCTTTTTCATCGAACATGGCGCGCATGAAGCGGTCGCGGGCATCAACGCCGGAAGTCATGCGGGCCGCCAGCAGATGGTAGTTGTGGCGGCGGCTGTCTTCGCGGTGGAATTCCAGTTCGGGAAAATCCTTCAGGGCGTCGATGAAGGCCAGGGCGCGCGCACGCTTCTGGTCATTGATTTCATCAATGCGCTCCAGCAGTTTTGCGCCCAGGGCGCACTCCACTTCACCGAGGCAGTAGTTGTTGGGCTGCACCATGCGGCCGTCGATAAAGGGCATGTCCACATTGCCCATGGCGGGCTTCCAGTAGTCCGGGCGTTCAAAGTCAAAGGCGCAGTGCCCGTTGTGGCGCAGGGTGGGCACCATGGCCGCAAGCTTGGGGTCACGCACATACAGCATGCCGCCTTCGCCCAGGGTGGTGAGGTTTTTGTGCGAATGGAAGGAGAAGATGGCCATGTCGCCAAAGGCTCCGGCCTTGACGCCGCCGATCTCGGCCCCGATGGCCTGGGCCGCGTCCTCGATGAGGATCAGGCCGCGCTCCTTGCACAGGGCGGCAATGGCGGGCATGTCCGCCACATAGCCATACAGGTGCACCACAACCACGGCTTTGGTGCGCGGGCTCAGCACACGCTCGATGCTTTCGGCCGTGACCACGCGGGTGTGCAGGTCCACATCGGCCCAGACGAGCTTTGCGCCCTTTTTGACGTACGGATAGGCCGAAGCAGTGAAGGTGTGGGAGGGAATGACCACCTCGTCGCCTTCATTGAACAGGCAGAGCTGGGCCGAGAGTTCCAGCGCGGAGCAGCCGTTCATGGTGGTAAAGCAGGTTCCCGGGGCAACGCCCTGATAGTCGGCGAACTTGCTTTCAAACTGGCGCATGTAGTGCCCCTGGGTCAGGGGATCGGCATTGCGCATGGCCTCTACCACGACGGCGATTTCGTCTTCGGTGTAGCGGATGGCGCGGCCGCTGAAGTTGACTTTGATATCCATGAGACTCCTCACTGTGGAGTTTTGCGCTTGAAACGGGCCTGGCGAGCTTTGTGCCCGCCCTGCGTTCCACAAAGCGGATCAGCCGTGACGGTTCGGCGCTGCCAGGGCCTGGCAGGTCGGACGCCTTGGCTGCCGTCCGAAAGTGGCTGACGGCGGCGAGGTTTTGGCCCTCGCCGCCGACAGATAGTGAAATTGCACTAGTGTTCAGATGCCAGCGCTGCGGCTACATCCTTTTAAAGCGCCCGATGACGTTTTCCTTGGTGAGGATATTTTTGAAATCCGGGCCAAGGCGGTTGGACAGCGGCTTTTCGTGCACGATGCTCGCCCCGTAGAGCGCGTCGTACTGGGCGTCGGTAAGGCCCTGACAGATGCCCTTGGGCAGGTCAATGCCCTGGCGTTCCATCATGGTCATGAATTCTTTGTAGTGTTCGGGATAAATGTCTTCCAGCACGGTCAGGGCGTAGCAGTTGGCAATGCCGTGGCGCATGTGCAGCACCATGCTGAGACCGGCGGAGATGGGATGCACCACGCCCACAAATCCGGCGGCCATGCCGCCCAGGTAGGAGGCGATCATCATTTTTTCGCGGTTTTCTTCGCTCATCATGTCCTGCGAGAGAAAAACCTGCTTGCAGAGGTCGATGGCCTTGGCCGCCAGGGAGTCCACCACCACGTTGCGATACGAGCCGGTGATGCTCTCAAAGCAGTGCATGTAGGTGTCGATACCCGTGTAAAAATACTGGTTGCGGGGCACGCTGGCCGTGAGGTCGGGGTCCATCAGCACCTGGTCGAACATGGTAAAGTCGCTGTTCATGCCCAGTTTGATGTTCTTTTCCTCATTGCAGATGATGCCCGTGCGCGAAGTTTCGGAACCCGTGCCCGACAGGGTGGGCACGGCGATTTTGTAGGGCGCGGGATTCTTGACCAGTTCCCAGCCCTGATAGTCTTCGGCCTTGCCGGGATTATCGAGCAGGTTGCCCACGCACTTGCAGGTGTCAAGCACGCAGCCGCCGCCAAGGGCCACCAGGGCGCAGGGTTCCACACCCTTCAGAAAGGCTTTCACCTGATCGGTGTAGCCGTCCACGCTGTCCGTGGTGGGTTCGTTGGTGGTATCGACATAGAGCAGCATGTCGCGGCTCTCCACAGGCAGTTTGTCCGCCAGATCCTTTCCCTGAAAAAACTTGTCCAGAAAAAAGACTGCGGGGCCAGCCACAGCCTTGCGGCGTGCGGCCAAAAGATCTCCAAGCTGGCTCAGGCTGCCCTGGCCAATCATATAATACCCGACATTTTTTGCATTACGGAACATATGTGTCCTCACAGTATGGCATAGGATTTCCGGGCCATACGCTATAGCCGCAGGTCTTGCAATAGCCGCTGCAAAGCGGCTGCCAGCGCGAACCAGCGGGGTTAGAGCAATTTCAAAGTGAAATTGCTCTGGCGGCTGCTCACGCAGTCGCCCGCCGCGAAGGCGTAAGCGCAGTTTATCTGCGCGGTTAAACGCCGTAGTGAGCGTGTTTTAAACTTTGAGAATGTATATTCTCAAAGGTAAAATGCTCCAAAAAGACGGATCAGTCTCTTTTGTCAGGCACGGCACGCTGCCCCGGCTTCACGCCGGAGGCATCCCTGCCCTGCGCCCGGGTATCGTCTGGCTTTGAAGCCAGCCGTGCCCAGCCATTATCAGTAGTGCCAGCACCGTCCCCGCCAGCAGAAGCCGGCCTGTCTGCGGGTGCGGCTGCGGGCGTGGATGCGGCCGCCCCGTCTTCCAGCGGGTCGGGGCCAAAACGGTTGGGGCCAACAGTGCCCCTGCGGGCATAAAGGACGAGCAGCCCAAGACCACTCAGGCCAGCCAACATGATGCACATATACGCGGATGTGCCAAAGTCAAGATGCAGGGCAAGCCCGCCGAGCGCGGCCAGCCCTAAGGGGGCCGCCTGAACCCAGCCGGAAAGGTTGGCATCGTGCAGGCGGCGGGCCGTCACCGCAAGATGCGGCAGCAGCAACATAAGAGTCACAATGCCGCTTGCCAGCATGCCTGTCTGTGGCGAGGCATTGCTGAAAATCCCCAAAAACGAATTGACGATGGCGCCAAAAAGCACGAACCACCAGAATTCCGACCGCGAAGCACGGCCCTTGAAGTCGCTGTACTTGCGAAACAGACACGTCCTGACCGCAGTCTTGAAATCCATGCGCGCTCCTTTGTGCCTTGCGCCGGGAAGGGGCAGTGCCTCGCCCCTTCAGATCAAAAAACACCCTGCCCCAGACTGGAGCATGCAACATTTGCAACGCTTTGCGCACGCCAGGCAAAAGCCTGCCTATGCGCATTGCGCGGCAAGGGTTTTCAAAAAAAGCCTTGTAGAGCAATTAACTCATTTCATTCGTAAATTGCTCTAAAAAAATTTTTAAGGGCGACGCGTGGGGGAGGAGACCCTTTTGCAAAAGCCCCTCCCCGCAAAATCTTTCAAAGCCCAATGCGCTGTCTGACGACTATTCACCAGCCGTGCGCAGCCGCCAGGAATGGACGGTGTTCATGAGCAGCATGGCAATGGTCATGGGCCCGACGCCGCCGGGAACGGGCGTGATGGCGGAGGCTTTGGCGCTCACGCTTTCATAGTCCGCGTCGCCGCACAGGCCGTCGGGGCCACGGTTGATGCCCACGTCGATGACCACAGCGCCCTGGCGCACCATGTCGCCCGTGATCAGGCGCGGCCTGCCGATGGCAAGAAAAAGAAAGTCCGCACTGCGGCATTCCGCCGCGAGATCGGGGGTGCGCGAATGGCAGATGGTGACGGTGGCGTCGCCGAATTCGCCGGAGCGGGTCAGCAGCAGGGCAAGGGGCTTGCCCACGATGTCCGAACGCCCCACCACAACGGCTTTCTTGCCCCTGGTGGGCAAATTGTAACGGCGCAGAAGTTCTATGACCCCGGCAGGCGTGCAGGACACAAAGCCCGGCAGCCCCAGCGAGAGCCGCCCCACGTTTTCGGGATGAAATCCATCCACATCCTTTGCCGGGTCAATGGCCAGCAGGCAGGCCTGGGCATCCAGCCCCTTGGGCAGTGGCAATTGCAGCAAAATGCCGTCCACATCGGGCCGGGCGTTGCATTCCCTGATGCGGTGCAGCAGATCCTGCTGCGTGGTATCGGCTGGCAGGCGGTAGGCAAAAGAAACAATGCCCACGTCGACGCAGGCTTTTTCCTTGTTGCGCACGTATACTTGCGAAGCCGGATCTTCACCCACCAGAATAACAGCCAGCCCCGGCGCGCGGCGACCAGCAGCCCTGGCTGCGCCCACTTCGGCCGCCAGTTCGCCGCGGATGTCCTGCGCGGTCTTCTTGCCGTCAATCACTATCATGTATTGCTCCATGGATTTTCCGCCCACAGGTTTGCAGACAGTTACTATTGTTTTGAACTACGTAACATATAGTATAGACTGCCCTGCCGCCAAGCTCAAGCGCGTGGAACAAAATTGTCAGAGCCCGTGGCCATATAATGTGGCCGCGGGCTCTGATTTTCATATCTGTCGGGGTTCCAGAGCGGTGTTATGCTGTCTCCGCTCTGGCGGCTGCGCCTGATAGCACCGCCTGAAAAAGCAAATGCCCTTTGCCCGCGCTGGTACGGATGTTAGGCCTAATACGGCAGACACCGCACAGTAAGCGTTTTAGGGGGTGGGGGCCCTCCCCCACAAAGCCTCTCAGAGCAAGCCTGCTCTACTCGTCGGAACCGAGGGAATAGTATTCCGCCAGCATGGGGCCGAAGAATTCGGCGTCGTCGCCCAGTTCTTCTTCAATGCGCAGCAACTGGTTGTACTTGGCCATACGCTCGGAGCGGCACAGGGAGCCGGTCTTGATCTGGCCGGAGTTGACGCCCACAGCCAGGTCGGCAATGAAGCTGTCTTCCGTTTCGCCGGAGCGGTGCGAGATAACGGTGGTGTACGCCGCTTCCTTGGCCATCTCGATGGTGTCCAGGGTTTCGGTGACGGTGCCGATCTGGTTGAGTTTGATGAGAATGGAGTTGGCCACGCCCTCGGCAATGCCCTCGGCCAGAATGGAGGGATTGGTCACAAAGACGTCGTCGCCCACCAGCTGCACGTGGTCGCCCAGGCTGGCGGTCAGCATTCCCCAACCGTCCCAGTCGCTTTCGGCCATGCCGTCTTCGATGGAGATGAGGGGATATTTGCGCGTGAATTCGCCCAGCCATTCGCTCATTTCGGCATTGTTGAAGGTCTTGCCTTCACCGGCCAGAACGTATTTGCCGTCCTTGAAGAACTCACTGGAGGCCGCATCAATGGCCAGGGCCACTTCAGTGCCGGGATTGTAGCCGGCTTCTTCAATGGCCTTGATGATGTAGGTAAAGGCTTCGTCATGGTTCTTGAGGTTGGGGGCAAAGCCGCCCTCGTCGCCCACGCTGGTGACGTGGCCGTCCTTTTTGAGGATGCCCTGGAGGGTATGGAAGATCTCCGTACCGATGCGCAGGGAATCACGAAAGGTCATGGCCCCCACGGGCATGATCATGAACTCCTGGATGTCCAGGTTGTTGGGGGCGTGAGCGCCGCCATTGATGATGTTCATCATGGGTGCGGGCAGCACCTTGGCGTTGATGCCGCCGAGGTACTTGAACAGCGGCAGGCCCACAAACGAGGCCGCCACCCTGGCGCAGGCCATGGACACGCCAAGCATGGCGTTGGCGCCCAGACGGGACTTGTTGTCCGTACCGTCGAGGTCAATAAGGGTATTGTCTACCTGCACCTGGCGCAGCACATCCATGCCAAGCAGGGCGTCGGCGATTTCGCCGTTCACATGGTCCACGGCCTTGGTGACGCCCTTGCCGCAGTAACGCGCCTTGTCGCCGTCACGCATTTCAAGAGCTTCACGGCTGCCGGTGGAAGCCCCGGAAGGAACAGCGGCCCGCGCTCTGAGCCCGGACTCCAGGGTCACTTCCACCTCAACGGTGGGATTACCACGCGAATCCAGAATTTCACGGCCAAATACCGAGGCAATGCTGCTCATGTGTGGCTCCTTTGCCCTCTTGGGCTTGTTTTCATTATACGCAAACGCAAAATGGCGCTGGTTCCGCCCCAACCGGGCGGCAGGTCTGTTGGTTCCGCTTAGGCGGGCATCAGAGCGCCGTGCGCTCTTCATAGTACAGCCGCCGCAAACCCTCAAGCAACAAGGTGGGCAGAACATGATCAAAAACCGGGCTTACCCGGGCAATGGAGGCGGCAAAGCCTCCTGTGCCCAGCACTTTCACAGGGCCGGGCAACTGTCTTTTAAGCCGCTGCGTCAACCCCTCCACCATGCAGGCAAAGCCGAATACAAGGCCATGCTGTATGCTGGTGGTGGTGTTGCGCCCCGGCATGGGTTCGTCGGCCCGCACGTCCAGATTGACTCTGGGCAGCTTGGCGGCTTCGCGCGAAAGCGCGCTCAGCGCCGTGCGCGGGCCGGGAAAAATCAGTCCGCCCATGTAGGCGTCGCCGTTGACGCAGTCAATGGTGACGGCGGTGCCAAAGTCCACCACGAGCAGTCCGGGCGCTTCGGGATACTGGCGGCGCGCCGCGTAAGCGCCCACCAGTCTGTCGGCCCCGACCTCGCCGGGACGTTCATAGCGATTTTCAAGGGGAACCGACAAATCCATGCCGACACAAAGCAGGGGGCAGTCCACATAGCGGGACACGGCCTCGCGCAGCAGGGGATCGAATCCCGGAACCACAGATGAGGCCACGCAGGCCTTGAGGCTTTGCGGCGCAACGCCCGCGTGCCCCAGGAGGGCGATGAGACTGAGGCCGAGATTGTCCGCCGTTTGTCCCACATCGGTACGCAGGGTGTATGAGGTCAGCACCTGCCGTTCGTGCGCCAGCCCAATCTTTATGGAAGTATTGCCAATATCGAAAAGAAGAAGTTCAGGCTGCATGGGGGCCTCCGCACGGGTCTGGAGTAGTTCACCCCAATGATTATGCCCAATTAGCCAGTACTTCGCAAGGTGCGCGCAACCCCTGCCCGTAGAGCGTCTGCCAGTTACCGCCGGGCGTCCTGAGGCTTTGGCACGGACGCGTCCGCCGGAGGCGTGGGCGTGTCCGCCGGGGCCGCGGGAGCGGTGGAAACGTCCGCCGGAGGCGTGGGCGTGTCCGCCGGGGCCGCCGGGGGTGCTGCAACGTCAGCCGGAGCAGCGGGAACGTCAGCCGGAGCAGCGGGAACATCAGGTGAAGGCTCGGATGGAGACGCGGATGACGGCGGGAAAACGTCAGCCTTGCGGCGCACAATAAGCCAGCCGGGATTTTCCCACACCACCTGCCCGTATTTTTCCAGCGTTTCGCGGTCTTCGGGCCTGTCGCAGATAATCCAGGGCACGCCGGATTTCAGCCACACGTCCACATAGCCCGTGGGGCTCTGTGTGCGCAGCTTTTCATTGCCAAGCCACTGCCGCGCCTGGTCGAGATTTTTATTGTAATACGGGTGGTAGCCGTCTTTGAAGGTGAGAAAAAGGCCGCGCTGGGCAATATGCCGCACGCCCAGATCGCCGGAATTGCTGAACACCACATCTCCGGGAACCGTCAGCTCCCTGAGGGCCTCAAGCGCCTCGCGGTGGTTTTGGGCGCGGGCCGCATTTTCTTTTGCCCTGGTCACATACGGCAACGGAAGCCCTGTTTTTTCCGCTATGGCATACAGGGCGGCCATGTTCTGCCTGTCGCCACTGCAAAGCAGCAGAAGCAGCACGGCCAGCACGCAGAAACCTGTGCGCAGCCAACCGGCAAACCGGGGCCAGAGTATGCCGAGAACCCCGCCGATCATTATCCAGGCAAGGGGCAGAAGGTAGCGCAGCCCGCGCACGAATTCGTGCGCCATGGGCAGCCGCCCCACACGCGGCGCCAGAAGGGATTCCAGCCAGGAAAACGTGGCCACCAGCGCAAGAGCCAGTACAAAGGCCGGATACATGGTCGCAAGACGCCGCAACCGCTCACTGCCGCGCCGCAGCACCACAAACCAGCTGCCAACCCCGGCCAGCAAAATCCAGAATACGGGCTTGTCCAAAGACAGAAAGAGCGCCAGCCGTTTGGCAAAGTGCCCGTAATCCTTGGCCCAGCGTTGGGAAAAGAGCTCATGGAATATTTCAAGTTCCACAGGCCCGAGAGCCCGCTTCTGCCCCAGCGAAGGCCAGAGAAAGAGCAGCACAGGCACAAAGTAGACCACCAGGCACAACATGAGGCTCAATATATGCCGTGACCATGCCCAGCCCCGCGGCCTGTGAAAGGCAAAGGCAAGAAAGAACATGGCCCCTGTGTTCAGCGCGCCCAGACCGTGCACCCACATGCCCAGCCCGGCAACAAGCATGACTGCCGGCCGCCAGGCTGCATGGCGCAGCGCGGCCACGGCCCCCATAAGCATAAAGGGCCACAAGGCGGCAAAAAAGGTGCGGGGAACAGGGTCAGAATGGGTGACGCCCCAGAAGGTGCCCCAGCCCACCCATATGGTGACGCTCATGAGCAGGGCCAGGATCAGGGCTGGCCCTGGCCCGCCGTAGAACCAGCGCCCCAGCAGATACATGCCCGTCAGATAGACGAAGATGATGAGCGCGCCCGCCCGCAGCAGCCCCACAGCGTACTGATCGCCAGGGGTCAGCATTTCTGCCGTAAACTGTTGGAGGTTCCAGAGGGAATTGGCGGGCGTTGCCTCGCTCAACAGAGGGTCGGCGTGAAAATTCTCGGGCTGATGTTCGCCAGCCATGGCAAAGGCATAGCAGGCGAGGTCAGTGTCCAGATCTGCGCCACGTCCTGAAAGGGGCACAATGCCAAAGGCCACGGACAGAGCATAAAGCGCGGCCAGAATCACAAAGCATGCGTCAGCCACACAGTTTTTGCTGCCGTGGCTCCCGTGGAGGGGGCAGTCGATCATCAATTCACCAATAAATACATAGCAATATCAAGGGATAATAGTTTGCTCCCCAAAAAAAGTAAAGTCTGCGCTTGACTTTCAGGGCAAGCCTCGCCGTTTGGAGAGTGCTGATACGCCGACGCCAATATTCTGAAAAATCAGAGCCAGGGGGCGGCGGCTGGCGCAGCGGCTGGTGTGGATGTGGTGGCTGGTACGGCGGCTGGCGCGGCGGCGGCGGTTGGTGTGGCGGCGGCGGTTGGTGTGGGGGCGGCGGTTGGTGAGGCGACCGGCGCGGAGGCCGGTACAACGGCGGCGTCCTTCTCAAGGTATAGGGTGCGCGTGGGAAAGGCGAAATCTGCCCCAAGACCATGCACCACGCCGATGATTTTCAGATACACGTTGTGCTGGATCTTCATGAAGCGGCTCCAGTCCGACGTATTGGCGTAGCAGTAAATCATAAGATTCAGCGATGAGTCGGCAAATTCGTCAAAGCAGACCAGAATCGTCTGATCCCTGTCTATCCCCTCGTCCTGCTGCAACATTTTCTCCAGACCTTCGGCAACGGCCTGCACCTTGTCCGCGTCTTCGTAGCGCAGGCCCACTTGCAGCTTTATGCGGTAACTGGATATGCGCCCTATGTTTTCAATACTGATGGAGGAAAAAACATCATTGGGCACGTAAAGGGGATAGTGCTCGAAAGTCATGATCTTGCACATGCGCCAACCGATTTCCATCACGGTGCCTTCAACCTTGCGATCCGGGGAGCGCACCCAGTCGCCGATGTCAAAGGGGCGGTCGAAATACAGCATAAGACCCGAAAAAAAATTGCCAAGGATGTTCTTGCTCGCAAGACCGATGGCGATGCCGCCGATGCCGCCGAAGGTCAGCAGGCCCGCAAAACTCACGCCCAGGTATTCGCCAAAAAGCAGCATGACGCACAGGCAGATGGCCGCCTTGAGCAGGCGCGCCACCATACGCCCCAGGGTGGCGTCGCCGCTGGTTTTCGCCAGATGATCGCAAAAACGGTTGATGCCCAAAAAGGCTTCGCGCATCAGGATAAGAACGATGACAACGCGCTGAAAAATATCAATATAGGTCGGATTTATGAGGGTGATGCCAAACTTGTCCGCAAGTTCGCGTGCGCAAAGGCTTGTGGCCACCACAAGGGCGCAGGCAGCGCACACGCGGGCCAGATGCACCACGATGTTGGCGCTGCGCTTCTGCCCGCGTATGGTGAAATAAAAAAGGATAACCGTCACAACTGCGGCTATGGCATATTTGTCTGTCAGAAGCGCTATGATTTCTTTTTCGTCCATGTCCTTTGTCCGCATCACGCTCTGGAGCCGTTGAGGAAACGCTGATTTGTTCCGTTTGGCGGCCTTGCTTCACTTTTTTTGAAACAGTCGGGGACGGAAGCGTCCACTCCTGCTTCAAAAAAGAGCGCGCCTTGCCAGACGAAACAACTGCGCGTTTCCAAGAGGCTCTTAAATAAGCGTTTTCGTAATATTTGAGATGCCCGTGCGCAGCAGGCAACAGCCCGCCTGCTCGCCTTTCGTGGCAGAATTTTCAGGAAAATCCCTGCAGAGCAGTTAATTCATTTCATTCGTAAACGGCTCTAGAGCAATTTCATTTTGAAATTGCTCTGCTGACGCCAAGGCGTCAGCCGCCACGAGGTGGCGTGGATTCTGGCGAAAACCACGTTTTTCGCCAGAATGATGCGTTGAAACAAGGAGTGTTTCAAAAGCAAAATGCTCTAAACTGATGTGTCGCTGGCGGCAGCGCCGCCCTGGCCGCCTGTTATATCCCCTGCGGCAGAACCGTCACCGGTTCTGCCAGGACGATCCTGGGCGGGGTGCTTCTGCGTGAGGCGATCCTGAACGGGGCGTTCCTGGGTGAGACCGCTCTTCAGGCGGGCACCCAGATTCTGGGCAAGCGCCCTGCCCACCAGCTGGAGCGACAGCATTGCCAGGGCAGGCACAGCCCGTCCCGGTCGCAGCCATTTCCAGCCAAGGCCGAGCAAAAAGGCTCCTCCCGCGCAGGAGAGAGGCCGCGCCCGCACCAGGGCATACGGGTCAAACCCTGCCGAAGCCTCGCGCAGACGGCGCTTGGCTTCTTCTACTGAACCTGTTTCTTGCGTGGGAGCGACAGCCACAACAACCCTCCGGCGATGCCCGCACAGACCAGGGCCATGATGCACAGAACCCAGGCCGGATGCAGAATGACCACAAGAGCCTGATACAGGGCTGCGACCAGAAAAAATACGGCCACAGCCCCGAAGATCAGGCCAAGAACCAGCAGAACGGCCATGCGCACCGTGAGCAGGGCTGAACGCTGCAGTTGCCGGCCTTCCGCTTCCAGCAGGTCAAAAAAGCGGATCACAATTTCAGTAAGGCCATTCACGCCTGAAATCACCTGTCCTGACGAAAAATGCGGGAGAGCACATAGCCCGCGCCAAAGGCCAGCAACAAGCTGCCAAGAGGATTCTGGCGGATACGTTCGCTGACATTCTCCACGCCGTCATTGCCGGCGTTCAGGGCTTTTTGCAGTTTCTCCGCAGCGATCTTCTGGTATTTTTCAAACTGGTCTTCCAGATCCGCAGCCACGCCCGCAGCACGGCCGGAAGCGTCTTTTTCCAGTGACTTGGCGAGGCTTTCCATCTGCTTGCGCAGGGTCTGCAGTTCTTCTTTCAGGGCATCTATATTTTCTTCGGTCTTAACGCTCATAGTAGCTCCTTTAGGGCGGCATGTCCCATGTATGCGGCGGGGTGACGTTTTGGACATCCTCCCCGCTACCTTCTTATTACCCTAATAGCATCTGGGTCGCAACGGGCGGGCTTTTACGTCGCTCACCGCGCCCACGGCGGCCCCCATGCGTCAGGGAAACGCTGATGTATTCCGTTTGGCGGCCTTGCTTCACTTTTTTTGAAACAGTCGGGGACGGAAGAACCCACTCCTGCTTCAAAAAAAAGCGCGCCCTGCCAAAGGAAACGCTGCGCGTTTCCAAGGGCTCTTTACTCAGTGTTTTCTTGGAAACCCTTTTTTACGAAAGGGCATACTTTACACAGCCCAGGTTTTAGATAACAATCAGACAATATATACAAAATATGCGACGAGGAATTCATGCACGACAAGAAAAAAATTGCCATTGCCATTCTATTGTCCGTCATTGTCTTCATCATCGTCCTTCTGGGACAGATGATGCTGCAACAGCGCGACACCAAGAGCCCCAGCGCGACGCCTCCTGCCCAGACAGAACCGGCGCGCGAATCCGCACCCGCTGGCCCGGTTGGCTCTTCTGGCACAACCCAACCCGCTGCCCCCGCTGATCCGGCTGGCCCCGCTGCTCCCGCTGACCCGGCTGCTCCGGCTGGCCCCGCTGCACCCCAGCCCGGCGGTGCAGGCCAGGACGCGCCGCAAAAGCCCTGAACACCAGAGTATTTGACACTTGAAATGCGGGCAGGCTTTTGCCTGCCCGCATTTCGTGGCAAGTATTTTCGGCAGCAACCACGTTACGTTGTGACGCGCAGCACTTTCGTGAGGATTGAGGGAAACGCTGATGTATTCCGCTTGGCGGCCTTGCTTCACTTTTTTTGAAACAGTCGAGGACGGAAGCGTCCACTCCTGCTTGAAAAAAGATCGCGCCTTGCCAAAGGAAATACCAGCGCGTTTCCAGAAGGCTCTTTAATGGGTGCTTCCCTGGAGCCTGTACCTTTTTCAAAGGTACAGTGCCCTAAGCGGCGTCGCTTATGCTCTCTCCTGGCGGAGTGCCGTAGCGAACGGGCGCCGTCAGGGTCTGACTACAAGACAATGCGGCTGATAACCCCGTGTACTGACTGCAGGGGAAGCTTGTAGAACTGCACAAAGGGCGGAGCCAGTTTTTTGATGACAGCGTAAATCTTCCAGAGGGGCGAGCGGGTCAGGATATCTTCCACGCCATAGAAGATGGCGCGCGATTTGATGCCCGCCTCGGCAAGGATGGCGTCCACATCCACAACCTCCATATAGCCTGCCGTAACCGTAAATATCTGTATGCCCTCCACGGGCGAGTCTTCAAAACGGCATTCCAAGCCGAGCGGCTCATAGGTGCGCGAGATGCTCAACATGATGTTGCGCTCATAAATAATGCCGTTGTCGAACATGGTCTTGCAGATATAGGGCGAAACGTTGTCCAGGCTGCGCAAAAAGAATATGCCCGTACCCTTGATGGTGTGGCCTTCCTTTCGCTCCTTGGTGAATTCCTTGATGAAGGACTCCCTGTCCATGGGCACCATGCGCTGGTATACGGCCTTCTGCCCCTGCGTGTAGATCAGGATGACCGCCAGGGGGATCATGGCGATGACCAGCGACCAGTAGCCGCCGTGGGGCAGTTTGTAGAAGTTGGCCACCAGATAGATCACGTCAAGCATGCAGATGCCAAAGGCGGCGGCGCACAGCCAGGGGCGTTTTCTCAGGTGGAAAATCCAGACCATCAGAATACCCGTGATGGTCATGGTTCCCGTAACGGCCAGGCCATAGGCGGCCGCCAGGTGGTGCGACTCCTGAAAGCCGATGATGACCAGAGACACCGCCACAAAAAGCGCCCAGTTCACCGAGGCTATGTATATCTGCGAGTGCATTTCCCTTGAGGTGTAATCCACCTTGAACAGGGGCATGACGTGGGTGGCCATGCACTGATACATGATGGAGAAAATGCCGCTGATAAGCGATTGTGACGCAATAATGGTCGCCAGCAGGCTCAGCACCAGAAAGGGAGCGTACAGCCAGCTCGCCTGACTGTGGATCATTTCAAAAAGTACGTTGTTGGTGTCGGGATGGTGTATGAGAAAGGCCGTCTGCCCCATATAGCACAGCAAAAGGGCCGTGAACACCAATGCCCAGGCCGCAAGGATGGGTTTGCGCCCCATATGGCCCATATCCGCGTACAGGGCTTCGCCGCCTGTGGCGCACAGGATGACTTCTGACAGCACAAAAAAGCCAGCCAGCCCGTGGTGCAGCATAAAGTCGATGCCATACCAGGGGTTGATGGCTTTCACCACACCCGGGGCCTGGGCGAGCGCCACCACGCCCGAAAAGGCCAGCGCCGCGAACCATACGACCATGACCGGGCCAAACAGGGCGGAAAGCTTGCTGCTGCCCTTTTTTTGCACAGAAAAAAGAAAAATGGCCACAAACAGGGCCAGCGCCACCAGCGCCCACTGCGGGGTATCCTCCAGTCCGGGCAGGAGTACCAGCCCCTCCACTGCCGACAGAATGGTGATGGCGGGCGTGATGACGCCGTCGCCCACCAGCAGGGACACGCCTATAAAGGCCAGTACCGAGGCCACGCCAAGCTTTTTGCCGGACCGCAACAAGGGCCGCAAGATGGAAAGCAGCACAATGGTGCCGCCTTCGCCGCCCTTGCTGAGGCTCATGGCCAGACAGGCGTACTCAACGGTTACCAGCAGCAGAAGAGTCCAGATGATTAAAGAAAGAATGCCGATAAAATTCGCTTCCGTTCTTTCTGTCAACATAAAGATAACGGCCAGCGTATAAATGGGGCTTGTCCCGATGTCACCGAAGACAAGACCCAAGGATTTTACAACATTGGCTGGGGAAATTTTTTGTGTGTCCATGAAGCCTCCACTAAGCAAAGCGGACACTATAGCAGACAATCGAGTCTGGCAATACTCGGCGCAATTTTGATATAAAAATGTTAAATATCAGTGCGGTGCGCATTGCGCTGACACAATGGAGGGCGGGGTCGCGCCAATACGATTCCGCATGGCCGCAGCAAGGCGGCTTTTGCCGGCCGAGCCGGGAGCCTCGTAAAGGGAATAATGGCGCAGTGCAAGGGCGCGTACAAGGGCGCGGCGCAAGGCGCGGGCAAGGGCGCAGCCAACGTAATGCCAGCCATGCGACCCGGACAGCGCCGGGAGCCGTCAAAACGCTCAGTCCTTCGCGCCTTATGCCTTGCCGGGCAGGGCTTCCAGATAGGCTTTCAGGGCCACCGCGTTGTTGCAGAGCTCATCCTTGGCGGCATACAGAAAAACCGCAGTGTGCTTGCCCGCAAGAAGCGTCTTCAGTTCATGAACCGCCGCGCTGGCTGGCCCGGCCGCGTCAAGCTCCGCAAAGTAGCGCTGCTGAAACTCGCCCCATTTTTCCCTGTCATGGGCGAACCATTTGCGCAGATCATTGGACGGGGCCACTTCCTTGAGCCACACGTCCCAGTTGGCGGTTGCCTTGGCTATGCCTCTTGGCCAGATGCGGTCAACCAGGATGCGCACGCTTCCGGGTTCACTACTGTCATGATCGTACACACGGTGCAGGATGATATTCACGCCTGCCCTCCTTTGTCACCGGAGCCGCCGACCTTATACTCCGGCGACGTTACGGTTGTGGGTTGTGCGCCGACGCTGCGCGCGGAATAGACGCTGACAAGCACGGTGGCCAGAAAAAACGCCGCCCCCGCATAGCCTGTCATGCTCAGACCCAGCTTGTCGAACACGATGCTGCCCACAAAAGCGCCGCTGCCAATGCCCACATTGAAGATTCCCGAATAGATGGAGGTGGCGATATCCGCCGAGTGGGAGGCAATTTCAAGAATCCTGCTCTGGAACAGCAGGCCAAGCACGGCCATGCTGCCGCCCCAGAGGATGCATATGGGGATGACGGTCAGCAGTCGGCTGATGGAAAGATTGAGCACCATCAGACACAGAAAAATTATGAACGAAGGCACAGCGAACACCAGTTTGTTTTTCAAGAAGGTCAGACGCGTGGCGAACAGGCTGCCGCCAATGCCCGCCAGCCCCATGACAAGCAGAAACGCGGGCACGGCCGCTTCCGGAAAGCCCCCGACCTGTATCAGCAGGGGCGCAAAATAGGTGTAGGCAAGAAAATAGCCCGTCACCGCCAGCACGGTTTGCAGATACAGAAGCGCAAGTTCCTTGTGGCGGAACAGAAGAGGAACGCTTTTGAAGGAGCCCGTATCCTTGGCTTCGAGCGCGGGGAGCAGCCGCCAGAGTATCAGCGCTATGCAACTGCCCAGCAGCCCGATAAGCAGAAAGGCCACGCGCCAGCCAAAATGCTGGCCCACCAGCGTACTGAGCGGCACCCCGAGCACCGTGGCCAGAGAACCGCCCACAATGACGATGGCAAGGCCCCTGGCCTTCATGGCGGGCGGCGTGATGCGGACGACAATGGGGCTTGCGATGGACCAGAAGCCCGCGTGCGCGATGGCCACGCAAATGCGCGCAAGCAAAAGGGTGGTAAAATTGACGGCCAGGGCTGAAAGCCCGTGCCCAAGCACAAATACGGTAAACAAAATCAGCAGCAGCTTGCGACGTGCCACCTTTGCGGTGAGGGCCGTTATGGGCAGTGAAAGCAGCGCCACGCACCAGGCGTATACGGCGATGAGAAGGCCCGTAAAAGCCTCCGTTTCGCCAAGGTCCTTGGCAATGGTGGGCAGCAGGCCGATGGGCAGGACTTCAGTCGTTACAAAAATAAAGGCTGCCAGCGCAAGAGAAAGCACAGGAACCCAAATGCGCCTGCCTTCCGGGGTTTTGATCGTCGTCATATCTCTTCCTCAATCACACAAAAGAACAGTATATCCAGTGTATTTCATACGCTGATCCTGGCGAAACACAAGCCGGGCCAAACTGGCACGCGGGGCCAAACTGGCCGGACTGGGTGGCCGGACTGGCCCAAACTGGCCGGGCTGGCCCAAACTGGCAGGACTGCGTCGGCGCAGCGAAAAGGAGGCCGGGGGCCAGCTGGGCACAGCGGGAAAGGGCGAGAAAGGCACGCCGTGCTGATGGCAAAAAAACAGTACCCTGCGCCATCGGGCGCACTGGCTCGCCCGACAAAAGGACTGTCTTGTCTCCAGGGATTTTTGCGGAAACCGCATCAGGTCGGCAGCAGTGTTGTCTGCCTCATCGTGCTTTGAATGAACGGTGGCGGGCATGCGCCCGCCTGAGAAGAGCCTATACGTAACGGGAGGCTTTTGACACAGATTTTTTATTGCACGTCGGTTCTTTGCAACTATTTAATATTTTTACCCAAACATTTCATTTGCAAACGCGTTATGTTTTAACTGCCCACCACTGCCGTCTCTTCTCCAGGGTCGCTTAAGCGTACAGACGAAAAAGCGGCGCAGCCCACCTACAGCGCCCATGCCCCGCCGTCGCACGGCCCCCGGCGGCTCCGGCAGCTTCAGGCATCCTCCGCAGTGTCCTGCTGCTCCAGAAGCGCCAGAATGCGGGTTACAAGGCTGGCATAGACAGGGGCGTCCCTTTGGCGCGGGCGTGCCATATCCACGGAAAAGCGATCCACAATACGTCCGGGGTTGGTGCCCATGACGATGATCTCGTCGGCGAGGTACACGGCCTCATCCACACTGTGCGTCACAAAGAGGATGGTCTTCCGGCTTTTTTCCCACACGTCGAGCAGCCGCTTTTGCAGAATGATGCGCGTGAACGCGTCGATGGCGCCAAAGGGCTCGTCCATGAGCAGGACGTCGGGATTGTTGGTCAGGGCGCGGGCAATGGCCACCCGCTGCCGCATGCCGCCCGAAAGCTCGTGCGGCATGGCCAGAGCGAATTTTTCAAGCCCCACCATGGCCAGATAGCGGTGCGCCTCCTGCTCCCTTTTGTCCCTGGGCATGCCGCCAAATTCCAGCCCTATACCCGTGTTGTCGACCACGTTCAGCCAGGGAAAAAGAGAATATTCCTGAAATACCATGCCGATCTGGCGGCAGGGGCCATGCTGCGGCGCGCCGCGAAACAGTATCTCCCCCTGCTCGCACGAGGCAAGCCCGGCCACCATGCGCAGCAGGGTCGATTTGCCGCAGCCCGAAGGCCCGACGATGCAGACAAAGCGGGAACTTTCCACCGTCATGTCCACATGGCTCAGGGCTTCCACCGGCCCGCTTCTGGTGCTGAACACCTTGGAGACGCCCCTGACGGTGATTTCCGGATGCGCGGCGGCGCTCTGCGCTATTTTGTCAGTCGCTTCCATACAAACTTCCTGTCTTCATACAGCCTGAAAATCCTGTCCAGCACCGCGCCCACAAGACCGATGCTTATCATGCCCGCTATGACCACGTCGGTTCTGCCCACGGTATAGGCATGCGTGATCAGGTAGCCCACTCCGGAAAGGCTGCCCGGCAGCATCTCGGCGGAAACAAGACACATCCACGAAACCCCGAGGCCGATGCGCAGGCCGTTGATAATGGAAGGCGCGGCATAGGGCAGCAGCACCTTGCGGAAGATGTCCACCTGGTTTGCGCCCAGCACCCGTGCCGCGTCGGTCAGGGTTTGCGGCACAAGGCCCACCCCGTGTATGGCGCTGGTCAGCACAGGATAAAAACCGCCGATGAAAATAATAAAAATCATCGATAACTTGATATTATGAAAATACGGATAGGCAGGGCCAATGGGTACGGAGAAAACGTCGGCCAGGCTCAGCATGCCGAACCAGGCCAGCACCAGAGGCACCCAGGCCAGCGGCGGAATGGAGCGGAACAGACCGAGAAAGGTGTTCAGGGCCGTGTTGACGTCCGGCCTGTAGCCCATGACGATACCCAGAGGAATGGCTAGAACCACGGCCACAAGGTACCCCGCAAAAACCCGCGCCAGACTGATAAGGGTATTGGCCGGCAGGGTTCCCATGGAGATAAGGTCTTCATGCGGGCTGACCATGATATCCCATACCAGCGGAATATCGGGCAGAATGATGTCGTTTCGCACCACCTGCGCCATCACATGCCACAAAATCAGAAAAAGCAGGGGCACAATCAGGGGCAGAGCAAAAGCTTTTGCACTTTTCATCAAAACCAACCGCACGTTGATGGCTCATGTAGCGAACCGGGCAGGGACGCACACCGCGCCCGGCCCGGTCAACCGCAGCGCCCGCCCTTACAGGGAACACGAAGGGCGGGCGCAACACGCAGGAGTGCTATTTGCCGTTCAGAAACTGTGGATCTACAAGGATGCCTTCAGCTTGCTTGAAGGTTTTGTCCTTGAGCGCGCCCTTGAAATACCCGGCCTTGTTCAGTTCGTTCAAATAGCCGTCAGCGCCGTCCTTCCAGCCCTCGGTAAAGCTTTGCAGAAAGCGCAGGTTGGAATTCTTGCCGATCTCTTCGGGCAGGCCTATCCAGCTTGATCCGAGAATCCCGGCGCGTTGGGTGTCCTCATTGCACCACTGCCCCGCTCCGGCCATCAGGCGGACAAAGTCACGCACAAGGTCAGGGTGCTCGGCAATGGTCTCGTCCCTGGCGGCTATGACGCAGCAGGGGTAGTCCGTCCATTTTTTTTCGGGCGGCAGGTTACGCAGCATGCTGATGTCGCAACCAGCGCCCTTGCCCACCGCTGTCTGCGGAAAAGGTTCGGGCCCCACCACGGCGTCAACCTGCTTGCTGCTCAGCGCGGGGATAAGGTTGGACATGCCTTTCAGGTCTACCAGCACCACCTGCGCCTTCTGATCCAGGGGATTGCTCGTGTAGCTGATGCCCTCGGACTTGAGCGCGCTTTCAAGAATAATGATGGGCGAGCTGCTGGGCGAGTGGTAGCCAATGTTGACAGGCTTGGAAGACGCCTTGATGTAGGCGATGAATTCCGGCCATGTTTTGGCGGGCACGTCATTGGACACGACAACGCCGCCGCTGGCCAGCACCAGGGGCGAAACGATCTTGATGGGGATGTTTTTGTCAATGCCGGCCATGATGGCGGTGATGGAGGCAAGGCCAATGTCAAGCTGCTTCTGGGCGAAGAGCGTGGCGGTTTCCGAACCGCTCTTGATGACAACGATGTCAAGCACAGCCACGGCCTTGCCGTTCTTCATCAACTGGTACTTTTCCTTGGGCACCAGGGGCTGCATCCACAGGCCGTCCACAGTGAGCTTTTCTCCCATGCCCATGGCCGCCATGAGGGGAGTGTGGTTGGTGGTAAAAATGTAGCCCACTTTCAGCTTCGGCAGATCCGCCGCCTGGGCCGCAACTGCCAGGGCAAGCACAAACGCGATTGTCAGAATCTTGCTGAACAGGATACGCATAGAACCTCCATCAGTTTACCAGAGTTGCATAATGTCAAAAACCGTTACAGCACATGGGAACCAGATCTTTAAAATTTTTTGGCGCACGTTTACTTTGAAATTGCGCTGGCGGATACGTGAGCAGACGCCCGCCGCAGAGGCGCAAACGCTATTTATTTGTGCGGTTACGCGCCGGAGCGGGTATTTTAATGCTCTGGCGGCTGTCCGTAAAAACCAGACCGCCGCTCGAAGCCGCCGGGCGCTTGCAGGCGTCGCTGATTCGTGCGCACCGGGAGCCGCCAGGCTTACTGGCCGAACTCCTGAGCACCGGCCCGCGACGCGGGCGGCGCGCCGCAGATGTCCTCAAGCCGCCCGTCTTCGCCAAGAAAGCCCAGAGCGTCGGCGCGGCAACGCGTGCAATGGCGCATCTGGGGGATTATGGCCCCGGCTTCGGCCCGCAGGCGGTGCATGACGTCCGGGCCGGGAGACAGTGTGTCGGCAAAGCGCGTGCCCGCCACGGGCAGCAGCGGTATGCAGTTCATGAGGTCGGCCCCCCAGGACGCCACGGCCACGGCTATGTCCTGCACGTGGTCGCTGTTGACGCCGGGAATGACCACCGTGTTTATCTTGACCGTCACGCCCAGGGACTTCAGACGCCGCACGCCTTTTTCCTGCCGCTCCAGCAACAGGGCCGCGCCCTCCTGCCCGGTTACGCGGCTGTCGCCGTCGTCCACCCAGTTGTACACGTCCGCGCCAACGGCGGGGGCCACGGCATTGACCGTCACAGTCACATGGCCCACGCCAAGTTCGGCCAGCGCGTCCGCATGCAGTGGCAAGGCCAGACCGTTGGTGGACAGGCACAGGAGCATGCCGGGCAGCGCTTCGCGCAGCGTGGCAAGAGTGTCCAGCGTGCGCGTGGCGTCGGCCAGCGGATCGCCGGGGCCAGCTATGCCGATAACGCTCAGATGCGGCATGTGGGCCACGGCGCGCAGGGCCGCGTCAACGGCTTCTTCCGGCGAAAGCAACCGTGCCGTGACCCCGGGGCGGGACTCGTTGACGCAGGAATATTTGCGGTCGCAAAAACCGCATTGCACGTTGCAACCTGCCGCCACGGGCAGATGCACACGACCGAAAGACCGGTGCGCCTCCGGGCTGAAGCAGGGATGCCGCGAACTGTCCGGCTGCAGTATGGTCATGCCTTGCCCCTTGGCTTGACGCCGAAGCGTATGCAGTCCTTGGGGCACGAGCCCACGCAGTCGCCGCAGTTGACGCAGTTTTCCTCATCGGGCCGCGTGCGCATGTTGCAGGCCTTTCTGCATTTGTCGCAGTCATTGCATTCCGGCGTCTTGTAAAAGCGGAAAAGGGAAAACCGCCGCACAAGCTCCAGAGCCGCGCCAAAGGGGCAGGCAAAACGGCACCAGCACATGATGATGCCCAGCCCCAGGGCCAGCACGCCCACCGTAATGACAAAGCGCAACTGCCACAGAGGAAAGGCGTGTTCCCACGTCAGCATGACCGAGGGCCAGAACTCGCCCACTCGCAGGGGCACGTTCACTCTGGGCTGCCCCATGGCGAACCATACCAGCAGACCCGCCGCCAGCATGAGGTATTTGGCCCATCTGTAGTTCTTCACGCCTACTGGGTTTGGCCCGAACTTGAAGGGATTGAGCGCCAGAACCCGGTTGACGAAGTTTCCAGGGCACAGCCAGCCGCAAAAAGCCCTGCCAAAGAACACGGCCACTGCCAGCCAGATGCCCCAGAATCCCCAGAACATGCGGGACACCTGGCCGGGACAGGTTATGACCGGGCAGTTCTGACAACTGACAAAGGGCACCACAAAAGGACAGCGAAACGCGCCGTACAATCCCCATTCACCGATAAACAGCGTGGAGGCGATCAGTACGGCCCTGTTGCACCAACGAAGAGTCCGCAGCTTGAGGCTGGGGCGGGCGACAATTTCATGCAACATCTTTGACCCCCAGCTTTTCAATGAGTTCCTGACCCTTGGGAGAAATGGCGGGGATAAACCCGGCCTGCTCAAAAAATGCCTGTCCCTGAGGGCTGGTCAGCCAGGTGATGTAGGCGTTGGCCAGATCCTTGTCCGCCGCGTCGGCCATGAGGCCCACGGTAAAGGTCAGCGGCCCGGCGGGAAAAAACTTTTCCGGGATCTCCACCACATCAAGATGGCTGGCAAAGCGCGGCATGCGGCAGATGCGCCGCTCCACAATCATGGCGTCGGCCTTGCCGCTGGTGACGTCTTCCACCGACCGCTGCACACAGGTTCCCTGTTCCGGCACATTGGCCAGCACCTTCTGGGTCAGGTCGGCGGCCTTGAGCAGACCCATGACGGCCTGTCCTCCTGGCGGGGACGCCTCCTTGGCCATGGCCACGCGCACGCCCTTGCGGGTGAGATCCTCAAGGCTCGCGATGCCAGCGGGATTGCCCTTGGGAACCGCGATCACGTAGCTCGTAAAGCACAGCGGTTTGAACTCGAGCATTTTTCCCGCCTTGCGCAGGCTTTGCGCCAGCGCAAGCACACGCCCGGCAAAAACCTCGGTATGTCCGCTACCGCCGAGCAGGGATTTGCCAAGAGCACCGGCAAAGGCCCCGGTATACACAACCTTGACCCCGGATTGCCGGGTATACTCCTCATGCGCCGGGCACATGGCCTCGGCAAGGCCACCGCACGACCAGACCTGAAGCGTGCCCCCGCTTGCGGCCTGTGCGGCCTGCGGCGTGATGAGCGCGGCTCCCGCTGCTCCCAGGGCAAGCGATTTCAAAAAACCGCGACGCCCGTTTTTTTCTGCATCCATAACAGCCTCCGTCAATAAATGTTGGACAAAGCGCCCTGATCCGTCCTTTTCGCCTGGTGTGCGGCCATGCCTTCGCACACCTGAAACAGTATGAGCCTGCAACGCCGCTGCTGCTGCCACCATAAAATGCCGCAATCCCTGTAGGGCACGAAGCTTTTTTCACCTGGAGCGGATGAACTTTGAGAATGTTCGTTCTCAAAGTTTACGGTACGCTCGCTTCGACGCTTAACAGCGCGAATAAATTGCGTTTACGCCTTCGCTGCGGGCGACTGCTTACGCAGCCGCCAGAGCAATTTCAAAGTGAAACTGCTCAAAAAAATAAAAAAAGGTTCCGCATTTACATGCGAAACCTGCGCTGTGAGAAAGAACTGCCGCAACCCTGCCTTGCAGGGCCGGAAAATGATTAGAGAGCGGCCCTGCTTGAAGGATGACGCGAGACAGCCTGTCCCACAGCGCCGCAAAGTCAGGTTCCACCAGATGCCACAAGGCCGGATCGCCGCGCCGATGGCGCAAGCGCTCCTGCCCTGAGGATATCAGGAACGTGCGAAATGTGGGAACAGGTGTGCGTCATGGCGCTCATGCTGTGTTGCAGTTTTTTGGCCGACTGTGGGCATTGTACAAAAAACACTCTTGCCCGCGCAGCCGCCAGACCAGTGGCGCTACACGGTTGCAGCGTGAATCTGCTTGCATCAGTTGATCCAGATTACGATGAAATTTCCAGGGCGGCAAGCATCTTGAGCACCGTAGTCAACTAAATCAGAGACCTCTGACATACTTTGTATTTCAAAGTGGCTATCCTGCCGAAAAATGCGCGTTTCAGATGAAGTTACGCTATGTTGTGGCGTGCAGTGGGTGGGCCTGCCAAGGCAGGCCCAACCCCGCTGCAATGGCCACTACAATGTCCGTGCGATATCCGGTGCGGTATCCGCTGCGATATCCGGTGCGACATCCGCTGCAATGTCCGCTGCGATATCCGGTGCGATATCCGGCCGTATCTAGCCCAGAAGCCGCTTCACAATTTCCTGCCCGGCCTTGCGCCCCGCCCCCATGGCGAGAATGACCGTGGCCGCGCCGGTGACGATGTCGCCCCCGGCAAAGACGTTGGGTATGGACGTTTCACCCGTTTCTTCATTGACCTCGATGTAGCCCCACTTGTTCTGCTTGAGCTTGGGGGTGGCGTCCAGAAGAATGGGGTTGGAGCGTGTGCCCAGCGCCACGACGGCAAGGTCTGTGGGCAGGTCGAACACTTCGCCCTCAATGGCCACGGGGCGGCGGCGGCCAGAGGCGTCTGGCTCGCCCAGTTCCATTTTTTGCAGAGTAACGGAAGTAAGGCGCATTTCATTGTCGCCGTTGAAGCGCAGCGGCGCCGAAAGCATGGCGAACTGCACGCCCTCTTCCTCGGCGTGTTCCAGCTCTTCAAGGCGGGCGGGCATTTCAGCCCTGGTGCGGCGGTAGACGATATGCACGCTTTCAGCCCCCATGCGCAGGGCAGTGCGGGCCGCATCCATGGCCACGTTGCCAGCGCCGAAGACAGTGACGTTCTTGCCCGGAAAGGCCGGGGTGTCCTGATTGGGAAAGTCGTAGGCCCGGCCAAGGTTCACGCGGGTGAGGTACTCGTTGGCCGAGAACACGCCCACCAGGTTTTCGCCGGGGACGCCCAAAAACATTGGCAGGCCCGCGCCCACGCCGATAAAGACGGCATGGTGGGTTTCAAGCAGTTCTTCCACCTCGACGGTACGGCCGCCAACGGAGTTGAGGTGAAAGTCAACGCCAGCCAGGCGCAGGCCGTCAATTTCGGTGGCGACCACGTTCTTGGGCAGACGGAAGGCGGGGATGCCGTAAATGAGCACGCCGCCGGCTTCGTGCAGGGCTTCGTACACGTCGACCTTGATGCCCGCAGCGGCGCAGACGCCCGCACAGGTGAGGGAGGACGGGCCGGAGCCGATGCAGGCAACCTTGAGGTCGCCGCGCGGCAGGGCGCAGGCATCCGTGCCCGTGACCTGCTCGCAGGCCGTGGTGGCGATGTAGGTGTCGGCCACAAAGCGTTCAAGGCGGCCGATGGCCACAGGCTGGCCCTTGGCCCTGAGAACGCACTTGCCCTCACACTGATGTTCCTGCGGGCAAACGCGACCGCAGACGGCGGGCAGGCTGTTGGTGCTCTTGATGATGCGGTAGGCGGCGTCCATGTTGCCATGCGCCGCTTCGCGGATAAAGTCGCGGATGGGCACTTCCACCGGGCAGCCGCTGACGCAGAGGGGCTTTTTGCACTGGAGGCAGCGCTGAGCCTCTTCAATGGCCATTTCTCTGGTGTAGCCCAGAGCCACTTCGTCAAAATTGGCGCGGCGCACTTCGGCGGGCTGACAGGGCATGTCCACTCTGGGGGCAACGGGCTTTTTGGGGGTCTTAGTTTCCATGAGCAGTCCTCTGATAGTCGTCGATGGAGACTTTTTCCTGTTCACGATAGGCGGCCAGACGGCGGCGCAGTTCAGGAAAGTCCACTTCATGTCCGTCAAATTCGGGGCCGTCCACACAGGCGAACTTGGTTTTGCCGCCCACGCTGACGCGGCACGCGCCGCACATGCCTATGCCGTCAACCATGATGGGGTTGAGGCTGACCGTGGTCCTGACGCCGAAGGGGCGAGTGGTTTCGGCCACAGCCGCCATCATGGGCACGGGGCCCACGGCCACGACTTCAAAGACGCTCTTGTCTTTTTCAAGCCTGTCGCGCAGAAGCTCCGTCACAAGGCCCTTGTGGCCGTAACTGCCGTCATCGGTGGAGATGAGCAGTTCGTTGACAAAGGATTTCAGCTCGTTTTCAAAAAGCAGCAGGTCTTTGCTGCGCGCGCCGATGACGCCCACGACCTTGTTGCCCATGCGGGCGTGGCCCTTGGCAATGTGGTGCATGGCGGCAATGCCCGTGCCGCCGCCCACACAGATGACGGTGCCTTTCTTTTCGATATGGGTGGGGTGGCCCAGGGGGCCGCAGACGTCAAGGACGTTGTCGCCCACGCTAAGAGCTTCAAGCAGGGCCGTGCTTTTGCCCATGACGAGATATACAATGGTAATGGTGCCGTTTTCGGCGTCAGTATCAGCAATGGTAAGGGGGATGCGCTCCCCGGTGGGAGTCATGCGCAGCATGACAAAGTGGCCAGGTTTGCCCTTGCGGGCGATTTCCGGCGCATCAAGCACCAGTTTGCTGGTTTTGCCCGGGATCAGGCTTTCCTTGTGCAATATGCGTGTTGGCATAGGCTCTCCTTTCCTCAGGGAGGGCACGCCAGCGCGAACAAACGTGCCCGGTATAAGTGCTGCCTGCTTGCGATCAAACTGGCCGGACAGGTTTGTGCACAAAATGTGCCTGACCGTCTGAAGCTCTTCAACGCCCTTCTGCTGCGGCATTGGCGGCATGGCAGACATACACCGCCGGACAGTGCGCCACCAGCGCCCGCGCAGCTTGAAATACCTGGAGCATTTTAACTTTGAAAAAGTGTAAATGCGCTAAAGCTGCTTCGGCACAAAATTTTTCGCATTGATGCCGAACTTTTTAATCTTATAGGATAAAAGCTGGGGTGATATGCCAAGCAACCGGGAAGCCAGGCTTTTGTTCCCGGCGGCCTTGCCCAGCGCGTCCAGAATGGCAACCATCTCCATATCCTTACGACTTGCCAGAAGATTTTCAGGGGACGGGCTTGGCGCTTCGGGTGCGCCTTGTTTGGCCTCTGCATCTGGAGCCGCCTGCACGTCGGCAATAACCGACAACGGCGCTTTTACGCTGAGCGCCGCGGCCGCGCGGACTTCCACGGGAGCCACATCTGGCGGGACGGCTGCCGCGTCCGGGGGGAAGATATCGGGGCACGACTTGGTAAGCTGCTCGACGTCCAGTACGGCAACCCCCTGCCCCACACTAATGGAGGCCTCAAGCACATGCTCCAGTTCGCGCACGTTGCCAGGCCAGGTGTGCGACGACAGCAGGGCCAAGGCGGCTTCAGAGAGCCGTGGAGGCGGATTGAGCGGATTGGGATTATGCTTGGCGAGAAAATGATCGGACAGCGGGATAATATCGTCTATCCTGTTTCTCAGCGGCGGCAGGAATATTTTTATGGCCCCCAGACGATAGTAGAGATCCGGCCGCAGGGCCCCTGTGCTCAGCAGTTCCTTGGGGTGCTGGCCCACGGCGCACAATATGCGCACATCTATATCCTTTTCAATGGCATCTCCCACACGCCTGATCTTCTTTTCCTGCAGGGCACGCAAAAGCTTGCTTTGCAGAAAAATCGGCATGGAGTCCACTTCATCCAGAAAGAACGTGCCCCCGTTTGTGGTTTCAAAAAGGCCAGGCTTGTCCAGCGCCCCGGTAAACGCGCCCCTGGATGTGCCAAAAAGGATGCCCTCAAGGAGCGGTTCTGGCACGGCCGAGCAGTTGATGGCCGTATACGGCCGACCGCGTCGGGAACTCCCGTAATGGATGGCCTGGGCAAACACCTCCTTGCCCACGCCCGTTTCGCCAATAAGCATCACGGAGGCTGACGAGGTGGCCGCCACTTCCGCCATGCCCACAGCCTTTCGCAACTCCTGGTTCATGCCGACAATGGACGCAAAGGAATAATGCTTGTCTGCTGCAGCTTTCTTTCGGCCAGGGGACTTGTTGCCCTGAGCTTCGATGACGTGCTGCACATTTTCCATATGGCGGGCAAGGTCCGTGTAGCCGATGCTGTAGCACACAACGCCCAGGAGGTCTTTTTCCTTTGTATACAGGGGGTATATTGTGCACGTTGAGTACACAAGGTTGCCGCTGCGCGTGAAGTAATAATACACCTTATTTTCTATGGGTACTCCGGTCCTGAGTACCTGCATGGCCGGGCTTCAGTCCTTGGTGAATTTATACACCTCGTACATTTTGCGCCCCAGGGCGTCGTCAATGTCAATCTTGTCGATGGCCGATTGCGCCTTGTTGTAATACACAAGCGTGCCGTCCACATCCGCGATGATCAGCCCGATATCCACACTGTCAAAGAGCATCTCAAACATCTCTGTATATTTCATAATAGCGCTCGGCTTTTTTGTTCTCATGTTCGCGAAACTCCTTTGCCGTCAGGCAAGTGTTGGGCGTCTATGGAATGTTGACGAATTTAAAAATAATTTTTCAAAAGTTAAAAATTATTTTCAATTAGTAAAGCACCTGACCTCTGCACACAACCGCGTCCTGTCGTAACATTTATCATTTTTATGTGATTTATTTCACTATTCAAACACGATACCAGCGTTCTGCCACCCTAAAAAAATTTTGGAACACATGTTGCTGTAGAGGGACTATCCACCCGGGTTCCAGCTTGGCCTGAAAGAGTGCAAACGCATTTTCTTATTTGTTAAACAAGATTTAGCAAAAACATACTTCAATAACAACGCATAAACACAAAAAAATTTTAAAATTCGTAAATTATTTTTTTATAACTATACTATATATTATTAGAATTTTATTGAAGACAGACTTGTATGACAACTTTATATGTCGATTTAGAAAACTAATCTCCCTCTATTGCAACAAAAAGGAGAATGTATGAGTGGTATTGCAGGAAAAAAGCTTATTCTGATAGGCGAGCGGGATGGCGTCCCCGGCCTGGCCATGGCCAAGGTCTTTGAGGGGAGCGATGCCGAAGTCGTCTTTGCCGCAACCGAATGTTTTGTTTGAACCGCGGCAGGTGCAATGGATCTGCAAAATCAGCAGCGCACCAAAGAAGCTGCTGACAAGTACAACAAGGATGACATCCTCGTCATCCTGGGCACAGCCGATGTGGACGGAACCGGCATTTACGCCGAGACCGTGACCCAGGGCGACCCCACGTACGCAGGCCCATTGTCCGGAGTCCCGTTGGGACTTCCCGTGTATCACATCCTTGACCCTGCCATTAAAAAGGAGGCCGATCCCCAAGCGTGGGAAGAGCACATCAGCATGATGGAAATGGTGCTGGATGGAGAGGCGTTGACAAAAGCCGCAGCAGACATGCGGGAGCAATACGGCAAAAGCACTTTGTGACCTGCGGGTGAAAGGCGACGGAAGAGCGCGCATCACCTGCCCGGCTGGCGCAAGGCTTGCCCGACGCTCCCGATGATACGAGCGACTCGGTTTGAGGTCCCACAGCGGTGGCGCTGCACCTCAAATGGCTGGACCAGCTGCGTGCCCGGTCCGTCTTTCCAACATACGGTTGAAGATCAGAACTGCCCGTGTATGGCGTTCTGGTTGTGGGGCCCCTGAGAGGGCTTTTCCGGCACAAACCGTTTTCTCAGCACTAAAAGGAGTGCAGCCCATGAAACTTGAGATTGGTAATTTTGTAGTGAAGGATGTGGCCTTCGGCGCAAAAACCGGCTTTGCCGACGGTATTTTTACCGTCAACAAAGAAGAAGCGCTCGCCGAAGTCATGAAGGACGAGCATATTACTGAAGCCGAGCTTCATATCGTCAAGCCCGGCGATGAAGTGCGCCTTGTTCCCGTAAAAGACGCGCTGGAAATCCGCTGCCGCGTCAGTGGCGCTCCTGGCAACCATCCCGGTGTGACCTCCGACCTCTGCTCGGCGGCGACCGGCCGCGTGCACTCCCTTACCGGCGCTTCCCTGCTGGTTGTGGGCAAGCACTGGGGCAGCTTCCAGGACGGCCTCATTGATATGGGCGGCCCCTTTCAGCGCGCCACCCTCTACGGCTTCCTGAAAAATATCGTGCTTGTGGCCGACACGGATGAAGAATTCGAGCGCCATGAGCAGCAGAAGAAAAACCATGCCCTTCGCTGGGCTGGCATGCGCCTTGCCGAGTTCCTTGGCAAAACCCTGGCCAGCCTTACCCCCGATAGCATCGACGTTTACGAGCTTGACGCCGTCAACCGCCGTGACGCCGCCGTCTCCGGCCTGCCCTCGGTAGTCTACGTGATGCAGCCCCAGACCCAGATGGAAGCCATGGGCTACAACACCCTGGTTTACGGATGGGACGGCAACCACATGCTCCCGACCTACATGCATCCCAATGAAATCCTTGGCGGCGCTGTGGTTTCCGGCAGTTTCATGCCCTGCTCTTCCAAGATGTCCACGTACGAGTTTCAGACCAACCCCACCATCAAGCGCCTCATGAAAGAGCATGGCAAGACCCTGAACTTCCTCGGCGTGATCATGTCGAACCTCAACGTGATCATGGAACAGAAGGTCAGATCCGCCATCATGGTCGCCCAGATTGCCAACAACCTGGGCGCCGACGGGGCCATTGTGGCCGAAGAAGGCTACGGCAACCCCGACGTGGACTACATCCAGGTCATTGTGGAGCTGGAAAAGGCCGGGGTCAAAACCGTCGGTATTTCCAACGAATGCACGGGCCGCGACGGCAAGTCCCAGCCCCTGGTGGCCCTTGACCCCAGGGCCGACGCCCTGGTTTCCACGGGCAACGTGTCCGAACTGGTGCACCTGGCCCCCATGAAAACCGTTCTTGGTGAACTGGAGTCCCTGCGGCGCGACGGTCTCTCCGGCGGCTGGGACGGTTGCGTCAATCCTGACGGATCGTGCCTGCTTGAAGACAACGCCGTTTTCTGCGCCGACCATCCCAGCGGCTACTCGGTCAAGCGTTGCTTCGAGTTTTAATCGCCCACGAAAATACCCATTGGTACGTCGATAATTTTTACTCTATCGGGAGAAGACCATGAAGAAAAAAGCTATCCACTACCTCAACCAGTTCTTCGGACAGGTTGGCGGTGAAGACATGGCGGACTATGAGCCAGCCATGCACGATGGCGCTCTTGGATGCTCGAATATCTTCAATGCCGTTTCCAAGAATGTTGAGATCACGAACACCCTGATTTGCGGCGACAACTTTATGGCCTCGCATGCCGACGAAGCTGTGGAACGCTGCCTCAAGCTGCTTGAAGGCAAAGAGTTCGACATCTTCATCGCTGGCCCGGCCTTTAACGCCGGTCGTTACGGCAATGCCTGCGGCCTTGTGTGCAAGGCTGTCAGCGAAAAGTTCAACGTGCCGGTCATCAGCTCTATGAACGTTGAAAACCCCGGTGTCGAGCTTTTCAAAAAAGACCTGTATATCTTCAAGGGCGGCGCTCGCGCCACGACCATGAAGGCCGATATGACCGCCATGGCCACCTTTGCCGACAAGATCGCCTCTGGCGAACGCCTGTTGCCCGCCGCCATGGAAGGCTACTTCGGCCGTGGCATCCGTCACCAGGTTTACCTTGAAGACCTTGGCATGGAACCAGTGCCCGCCTGCGATCGCGCGGTGGACATGCTGCTTGCCAAGCTTGCCGGAAAGGAATTCGAGACAGAACTGCCCATCCCGACCCCTGACCTCATTCCCATCGCCCCGGCCATCAAGGACATCACCAAGATCAAGATCGCCCTGGTCACTTCCGGCGGCATCGTGCCCGTGGGCAACCCGGACAGGATTGAATCCTGCTCGGCCACACGCTGGGGCAAGTACGACATCAGCAAGATGGCCGCGCTGGAATCCGGCGTGTTCAAGACCATCCACGCGGGCTACGACCCTGAACAGGGTGACAAGAACCCCAACGTGGTCGTGCCCCTGGACGCCATGCGGGCCTTGCAGAACGAAGGCCTGCTCGGCGAAGTGGACGACTACTTCTACTCCACCGTGGGTACGGGAACGACCCAGGGCGAAGCGGCGCGCATGGGCCGCGAGATTGCTGAAGTGCTGCACCAGCGGGGAGTCGAGGGCGTCATCCTCACAGCCACGTGAGGAACCTGCACTCGTTGCGGTGCAACGATCGGAAAAGAAATTGAACGTAGCGGCATTCCTGTTGTGGTCATGTGCAACCTTGTCAATATCGCTAAAACGGTGGGCAGTAACCGCATAGTTCCTACGTTTGCGGTCCCCTACCCTCTTGGCAATCCTCAGGCCTCCCTTGAAGAACAGTGGAAGATGCGCCTGCACAGAGTTGGAAGGGCTGTTGAAGCCCTGCAGACCGATGTGCAGGATCAGACTATCTTCCCGGTGGAAAAATAGCAGACAATACATACGGCCCGTCATTGCGCTGCAATGACGGGCCGCTTTGTACAAAGGCTTTTCCCCGGCTCAATTCAGAACTGCAATATGAGGATGAAGCCATGAGCAATACCCCAGAAGTTCAAACAAGCAAATTTGTTTACTATGTATCACTGATTTTCGTTCTTTGCGTGGTCGGTATCGGCCTTATGCTCCCTGTACAGTTCGGAAGTTTCACAGGAAGTGTTTTCACTTTTCTGACGAAGTACATGGGCTGGTGGTACATGCTCGCCGTGAACTTTTTCGTCATTTTTTGCATTGTTCTTGCCTTCAGCCGCTTTGGCAGCCTCAGAATGGGCAAGCCCGATGAAAAACCCGAATTTTCCACAATGAGCTGGTTCGCCATGCTTTTTGGGGCTGGCCACGGCGTTGGCATGGTCTTTTACGGCGTTGCGGAACCGCTCATCAACTACATAGTGCGTCCCTTTGGCGCCACTGATTCAGCTCAGGCCGCCGAAGACGCCCTGCGCGCCTCCATCATCCACTGGGGCCTGCACCCCTGGGCTGTGTACGCGGTCATAGCCATGTGCCTTGCGTACTTTCAGTTCAGAAAGGGCGCTCCGGGCCTGTTCAGCAGCCTCTTTCTGCCCATCCTTGGCAAGGACGCCGCCCGCACCCCCATTGGCCGCATCATTGACGTGGCGGCCGTGTTTGCCACCATTGCCGGTGTGGCCACGTCGGTAGGGCTCGCCGTCATGCAGGTCAACAGCGGCCTGCATTTCCTCTTCAAGCTGCCAGAAAACATTACCGTTCAGCTTTCGCTGATCGTCATACTTGGATTTTTCTACACGTTTTGCACGGCCACAGGGCTGGACAAGGGCATCAAGCTCCTCGCCAACTCCAACCTCACGCTGTGTATCGTTCTGTCCGTGGGACTTTTGATCCTCGGCCCCACACTGCCCATTATTGAAACCAGCATGGCTGTCATCGGCAACTATCTCAGCCACTTTATCACCGACAGCTTCCGGGTGGCCCCTTACGGCGGCTCGTACCGCAACTGGCTGGACGACTGGACCCTCTACTACTGGGCCTGGTGGATTGCCTGGGGCCCCTTTGTCGGCTCGTTTGTGGCCAGAATTTCGCGTGGCCGCACCATCAGGGAATTTGTCGCTGGCGTGCTCATCGTGCCCACCCTGGGCGGCGTGGTATGGTTCTCCATCTTCGGCGGCACGGCCCTGCACATTCAGGTGACGGGCATTGCCGACATCGCGCAGACCGTCAAGGACAATATCGGCGTGGGTATCTATCTGATGTACGACTATGTGCCCCTGGGCAGCATCATGTCCGTGCTGATGATGGCCCTGCTGATCATCTTTGTGGTGACTTCCGCCAGCTCGTCCACCTATGTGCTGGCCATGTACACCTCCGACGGCATGCTCAACCCGCCCAAGAGCCGCATGGCTATCTGGGGAACGCTTCAGGCCGGGCTCGCCTTTGTGCTGCTGCTCACAGGCGGCATCAAGGCATTGCAGACATCGTCCATAACAGCGGCGGCGCCCTTCTCCATTATTACGGTCGTCGCCTGCTGGTGCCTGTGGACAGCATTGAACAAAGACTTCCCCAAAGGAGTGGAAGTTCGCTAAATTAATGTCTTGGCCTCTGCGGCGCACAGGGTTCCAGCCTTCCTTGCGCCACGCCTGACAAACTGGCTCGGTGATTGCATACAGGCCTTGTAATCTGATGCATGAAAACCGCCAGCGGTCGCTTGAGGCCAGGCATGACAGTCCCTCCTCCACAAAAGGCCTGCGGCAAATGTTGTCGAGTTTGCCGCAGGCCGCCCAGCAGCCATCCGGCCTGGGGAGCATGGCAGGGACGTCCATAAATTCGGGCTGCGAATGGTTTTGATTGTATATCAAGCGACACTGCAACAAGGAACTTATGATGGAAACTCGTGAACTCGTCATCATTGGAGCGGGCCCTGCCGGGCTTTCCGCCGCCATCTACGGCAAGCGGGCCGGTCTTGATACCCTGGTGCTGGAAAAGGGCCGCCCCGGCGGGCAGATACTGACCACCAGCCGGGTGGAGAATTACCCCGGCATCCTTGACGGCACCGGCACGGGCCTGGCCGACGCGTTTCGCGCCCATGCCGAGTTTTTCAAGGCGGAATTCAGGTCAGCTTCAGTGCAGAAGCTTGAGGTGCGTGACGGAAAAAAAATCATCACCCTCAAGG